>OGEZ01000057.1_pt1 | contig 131998 bp, 99 predicted proteins | sample 1570831 | NCBI WGS metagenome assembly OGEZ01 (sample SAMEA2582059, study PRJEB24529) | metagenome | biome: Human gut stool | place: China | collected 2011 | reverse complement strand
CTCTTATCGCTGATAAAGAAAAGAGGGTGAATCGCGTATTACGACACACCCTCTTGCAATCAATATTCCTGTATTCGAAGGAAACAAAGAAATCAAGTCAATTTATTCTGCTACAACTTCCAGCTCGTCAACAATCAGCGTGCTGTTACCGGCACCCTTGAACGAATCACCATCTTTGCTCGAAGAGCATACAATGGCAAATTTATACTCGCCTGCCGGATCATAATCATTCTTATACTCGAACTCAATATCAAAAGAAACGTATTCAGAAGTGTTTTCTGTAATAGTAGAAGCATAACCTACGATATTTTCAGATGTATTTACATCATGTCCAGTCAAGGTAACCTCCTTACCTTCAGCATCTTTAGCTTTGTATAAGACTGCAACAATAGAACCTTTGTCAACATCTTCTGTCGCAATCACGTTATTATAATCAGATGCATCCAGATAGGTTTCTCCAGCCTGATACTTATACACTCCTTTCAAACGAACAGGTTTTCCATTCAGTCCAACAGTCGAAGTCGGAAGGCCAAACTTTGTACAAGACAAACGATCGCCCATAAGAGCCGGCATCATATCGAACTCACCAATAAATATAGAGCCAGCTGTAATCTTGGGAATCAATGAATTGGGTTTATCAGGATACTCAAAAGTAATCAGCTTAGCAGCAAAAGTACCATCTTCATTAGCCTCTTGTTTCAGCAATGAGCCTCCCAAAATACCTGCTCCTGCTGCACTTGATGCCCATAATTCTTCCGGAAGCAAAGTATCGTTCTTATCACCAACAGTCCAATCTTCGAAAGAATATTTTAGAATATTCTGTGTACCAGATACAGAGACCTTATATGTCTTCGTCTTTCCATAATCCTCGGAAACAACAGTGTAAGTTACAGGACCTCCCGAGAAATCTTGAGCCACACCTGTAGCCGGAGTCACTGTAGCACCTTCGGAAACTGTAATAGTTGGAACCAAAGCTGTGATATCAGCCCCTTCGACAACCTTAAAAGTAATTGTATTATCATCATTGATAACAGGCTGCTCGGTCACAACATCAGTATTATCGAACGTAAAAGTCAAAATATCAGCCCCAGTCTTCTCCGTACCTGTCAATTTAGTACCGGCAAACGTAACTTTAACATCCTGCTCCATCGAACCAAGCATAGCCTTTATGTTCAGATTTAAAGAAAGAGTGCCGTTTGCAACAGAACCCTGAGCTTCAACATCTGCGTCCAAGCCAGCTACTTCTACCTTAACAGTAGTAGTACCAGTAAATGTATATGCATTACCGTTCGGAGTAAGTTCACAATTCAATAATTCAACATCACCTACCGGAATACCCATAAAAGCAAAATCCGTAATAAACAAGTTGATAGCAGTAGTACTAGCCTTTTCTACCATTATTTTCTGATAAGCAGAAGGCATATCCTGTCCCATAACGTTCACTTTCAGTTCTCCCTTGTATCCACCGGCAATCTCATCCTGAATTACCTGTGAATAATCGGCCGGAGTAGAATCATCGTCACTACAAGCAACGAACAAACTCATTGAACAAATCAATGCAAATAAATAAAATAATCTTTTTTTCATACTTTCTAACCTACTTGATTTTAGTTAATAATATCTCCACAACGGAGACCTTAATTCGTCTATTTTGCATTAAGGGTGCAAAATAACACTTTTTATACGATTTCCACAAGTTCTTTTCCACAAAAAAGTTGTTCTATTTTTACTCTTTTTAAAATAAGAGACCAAAAAGTTTCTATGTTTTAAAAGAATTAAAGAGTAACTAATACTTAGCCTTTTAACTAAATAGCTCCAAAACACAAAGACTGTTTACTTTGTACCATCCTTCAACATTCTGCAAAACTTTTCAAGACTTACGTTCAGATTTCACAAAAAAGCATTATCTTTATAGAAAAAATAAAATCTAACAAAGGCATCAAAGTACACTATAGTTATATATAACCTATTTAAAGCATATCGACTATGTTCAACTCATTTGGAAACATCCTGCGCCTGACTAGCTTTGGCGAATCGCATGGCAAAGGCATCGGAGGTGTTATTGACGGATTTCCCGCCGGTATCACCATTGACATGGATTTCGTACAGAAAGAACTTGACCGTCGTCGTCCCGGACAATCGGACCTTACTACTCCACGCAAAGAGGCCGACAAAGTGGAGTTTCTTTCCGGCATCTTTGAAGGAAAATCTACCGGCTGCCCCATTGGTTTCATCGTATGGAACGAAAACCAACACTCGAACGACTACGACAATCTGAAAGAAGTATACCGTCCCTCGCACGCCGACTACACCTACCGGGTGAAATATGGCATTCGGGATCATCGGGGAGGCGGACGGTCATCGGCACGCGAAACCATTTCGCGCGTCGTAGCAGGGGCACTGGCCAAACTGGCGTTACGCCAACTTGGCATACGTATTACCGCATATACCTCGCAAGTAGGCCCTATCCGTCTGGAAGAAAACTATACCGCCTACAATCTGGATCTGACAGAAACTAACCCAGTACGTTGCCCTGATCCGGACAAGGCTAAAGAAATGGAACAGCTCATCACCCAAGTGAAAGCCGAAGGCGATACCATAGGCGGAGTCATCACCTGTGTCATCACAGGTTGCCCTGTCGGACTAGGACAGCCCGTTTTCGGCAAACTACAAGCCGCATTGGCATCGGGTATGCTAAGTATTAATGCAGCCAAAGCTTTCGAATACGGCGACGGATTCAAAGGACTGAAAATGAAAGGATCGGAACAGAACGATGTCTTCTACAACGATGCCGGCCGCATCACCACCCATACCAATCACTCAGGAGGCATACAGGGTGGCATCAGTAACGGTCAAGACATCTACTTCCGCGTAGCCTTCAAACCTGTAGCCACTGTACTTATGGAGCAGCATACCGTCAACATCGACGGACGGGATACTACCCTGAAAGCCCGCGGACGCCACGACCCTTGCGTACTGCCTCGGGCAGTACCCATCGTAGAAGCCATGGCCGCACTGACCATTCTGGACTTCTACCTGATAGACCGGACAACGCAATTGTAAGAGGCCTCTCCTCCGCCCCAAAGAAATGGGAGAAAGGAAACGTCTTACCTATTATATAATGTATTACTTTTAATCCACCCGCTCCCCCTCCGACGGATCAGGGAGCGGAAAAAGAGTTTTCCTCGCTTATGATCAAGACCTACATCTCTGAAAACGAATCCCGCATGCTGGACGAATTGTTCAGCCTCATCCGTATCCCAAGTATCAGCGCCCAGCCGGAACATCACGACGACATGCTGGCCTGTGCCGAACGCTGGCGTCAGTTACTGCTGGAAGCAGGTGCCGACGAAGCCATGGTGATGCCTTCACAAGGCAATCCGATGGTTTTTGCTCAAAAGAATGTCAATCCCGAAGCTCCAACCATCCTCATCTATGCCCACTACGACGTAATGCCGGCCGAACCGCTGGAACTGTGGAAAAGCGCCCCCTTCGAACCCGAAGTACGTGACGGGCATATATGGGCACGTGGTGCCGATGACGACAAAGGTCAATCGTTCATCCAGGTGAAAGCATTCGAATATCTTGTAAAGAACAACCTGCTGACTCACAACGTAAAATTCATCTTCGAAGGCGAAGAAGAGATTGGTTCTCCCAGTCTCGAAGCTTTCTGTAAAGACCACCGCGAACTGCTCAAGGCTGACATCATCCTTGTATCCGACACCAGCATGCTGGGTGCCGACCTTCCTTCATTGACTACAGGCCTGCGCGGACTGGCTTATTGGGAAATTGAAGTAACCGGTCCTAACCGCGACCTGCATTCTGGACACTTTGGCGGTGCAGTAGCCAACCCCATCAACGTGTTGTGCCAGATGATGAGCCGCATTGTCGATGCCGATGGCCGTATCACTGTCCCCGGTTTCTACGACGATGTAGAAGAAGTTCCTCAGGCCGAGCGCGACATGATTGCCCACATTCCTTTTGATGAAGAAAAATACAAGGCTGCCATCGGCGTTCGTGAACTGTTTGGCGAAAAAGGATACAGCACACTGGAACGTAACAGCTGCCGGCCATCGTTCGACATCTGCGGCATCTGGGGCGGATACACCGGAGAAGGTTCAAAGACGGTACTCCCTTCTAAAGCTTACGCTAAAGTTTCCTGCCGACTTGTTCCGCATCAGGACCACCACAAAATCTCCCAGCTATTTGCCGACTATATTCAAAGCATTGCTCCTGCCACCGTACAGGTAAAAGTCACTCCCATGCATGGCGGCCAGGGTTATGTTTGCCCCATCAGCCTGCCGGCCTATCAGGCAGCGGAGAAAGGTTTTGAGAAAGCTTTCGGTAAGAAGCCGCTGGCTGTACGCCGTGGCGGAAGCATCCCTATTATTTCCACTTTCGAACAGGTATTAGGCATTAAGACCGTTCTGATGGGATTCGGACTGGAAAGCAATGCCATCCACTCGCCCAATGAAAATATACCGCTCGACATCATTCGCAAAGGTATCGAAGCTGTAGTAGAGTTCCACCTGAACTTCCATTAAAGCTGTTGTTCACCCAAAGAATGATCGGCTAGTACAAAACAACAGACCCGGACAACACCAAAAACAATATCAGTGTTTGTCCGGGTTATTTGTTTCAGACAAGCTGTTCGCTGTCTTTATCTGCCTCATCGCAACTACTTGTCAACAGACAGGCACAGTGTTAGAAAGGTTTTCGGAAACTGCATCCGTTACGCCATTCCGAACAGCCATAAGCAGTCTTTCCTTTTATAACGGTTCCTTTGCCACAGAGCGGACAAGGAGTACCCACCAACTCGTCGGTAGCAGTAGCGACAGGTGTAGCCACAGTCGTAGTAGCTGCTGCAGGAGAAACGGCAGCCGCAGCATCTGCCTTCTTCTTGCGAGGAGCTCGCTTTCCGGTTTCCTTTTTCGGCTTCGCCTCGGAAGCATCAGCAGCAGAAGACTTCGCCGCGTGTCCCGCTTTTTCCACAAAAGGAGCCTGCACGGTAATACGCCGATTACTGCGATCGGCCAAGACGCTGGCCACAATCTCGGCAACCATCTGCTTCAGTTCTTCCAAGAATTGAGCCGCATTATAGGTACGACGTTCTATCTCGCGCAGTTTCTTTTCCCAGATACCAGTCAGTTCGGCACTCTTCAGCAGTTCCTCGTGAATGGTCTGTATCAGCTCTACCCCCGTAGGAGTAGCAATCAGATTTTTCTTTTCTTTCCGGATATAGTTACGCTTGAACAAAGTCTCGATGATGGCCGCACGTGTAGAAGGACGTCCTATGCCATTCTCCTTCAGAGCATCGCGCAGTTCATCGTTATCCACCAGTTTTCCGGCAGTCTCCATAGCCCGCAGCAACGTAGCTTCGGTATACGGACGTGGAGGCTGTGTCCACTTCTCGACCAATTCGGGTACGTGAGGTCCACTTTCTCCTTTGACAAAAGCCGGAAGGACCCGGTCTTCGTCGCCGCTATCCTTTGTCCCTTCATCATTATTGTCCTGTGCCGAAGCGTTGTAATTGAATACAACCCTCCACCCCGGATCCAATATCTGCTTACCCGAGGTCTTGAACTCAATACCTCCTGTCTCGCCCATGACTGTAGTAGTAGAAAAACGACAATCGGGATAGAAGACGGCAATAAACCGACGGGCTATGAGGTCGAACACACGCCGCTCCAGGTCAGTCAGGTTGACAGGCGGCTGACCGGTGGGAATAATGGCATGATGGTCTGTCACTTTCGAATTGTCGAATACTTTTTTCGACTTGATCAGAGTGGTACCTTCCAGCGGCGCCGTCAGTGTTTCATAACCTCGTAAACCTTTCAGGATAGAAGGACATTTGGGATAAATATCGTCACTCAGGAAGGTCGTATCTACACGAGGATAAGTCGTTATCTTTTTCTCGTAAAGAGACTGGATAGTCTTCAGGGTGTCATCGGCCGAGTAAGCGAACTTCTTGTTACACTCTACTTGCAGCGAAGTCAAATCGAACAGACGAAGCGGAGCTTCCCGACCTTCTTTCTTGGTGACAGAAGTGACAGTAAAAGGCTCGTCTTTAATACGTGCCAGTAATTCCTCACCCCGTACACGGTCGGTAATAGGGTCAATACCACGGTTTTCTTCCTCTTTCTTAGGCTTCCTACCGGCCGCAATGGCTTCTTGCTGCTTTTCGGCCTCTAAAGCCAGTTCTTCATCACTCTTGCGGATAAGAGCAGAAAAGGACGTGTCGCGATAAACGGTATTGAGAACCCAATACTGTTTGGGGACAAAATGTTGGATTTCGAGCTGACGATTCACAATAAGCGCCAGCGTAGGAGTCTGTACCCGCCCGATGGAGAGGACCTGACCATTCTGACCGTACTTCATCGTATACAGGCGTGTAGCATTCATGCCCAACAGCCAGTCGCCAATGGCACGACTCAGGCCGGCTTCGTACAACGGTTGAAAATCGGCAGCATCGCGTAGTTTGGCAAATCCTTCACGGATGGCCTCCTCGGTAAGCGACGATATCCAAAGCCGTTTCACCGGACACCGGGCACCAGCCTTCTGCATCACCCAGCGTTGGATAAGTTCACCTTCCTGGCCGGCATCACCACAATTGATGATCATATCGGCCTTCTGCATCAGGCCTTCAATGACATGAAACTGACGTTCGTAAGTAGGATTACTGATAAGCTTGATGCCAAAACGGGGAGGAATCATAGGCAGATACTCCAATCTCCACGATTTCCAGTCGGGCGTGTATTCGTGCGGCTCTTTCAAGGTACAAAGATGGCCGAATGTCCACGTCACCTGATATCCGTTTCCTTCGATATATCCGTCTTTTTTATCCCTTGCTCCCAGCACGTCGGCAATATCACGTGCCACAGAAGGTTTCTCGGCTATGCAAACTATCATTACTTCTTCAGTTGTTTTTTAGTCGGGCAAAGATACAGATTTAATAAGGAATGAAAAAACGAAGAACTGGAAAATTCGTAGCCTCCAACTGAGGGAATATTTTTACCCAACTGGGGAAAAATATTTCTCCAACTGGGAAATAAATTACAGCTATCTGATAATGAAACAAACGTATTATCACCATTCCCCCACAAACGCATAAATTTTAATGCCCGTTTACCTGCATAAAAAAAGGGCTCCGCCGAGCCCAACCTTTGTTAATTTTAAATCTAATACTATGAAAAACATGCTGCAAAGATAATAATATCTTTGGTATTTGCAAATATAATACCTAAAAAATATCCAGAATAACATTGATTAAGAAAAAGGGCGGAAATGTAAATACATCCCGCCCTTCTTTAACGATTAAATCAATGAATTATTCTTCATCCATCAAGATCTCCAAAATCTGGCAAGCAGCCTTGGCAACCGAAGTACCGGGGCCAAAGATAGCAAGGCATTAAATTAGGTAATTCGATCAATACCCCGGATTATTTTTAGCCTCTAACTTCGGATTACTCTGCAATTCGACCAAAGGAATGGGCAACAACTCATGTTTGCCGCTGACAAAGTTTTGGTAAGCAGGATAAGGTTTGTTTTCCTTTTTGTTCACCGAACTATTCTCACCGAAAAGTTTCAGAGCATCGGCCAACACCCCCCAGCGAATGAGGTCAAATTTACGCTGTCCTTCAAAAGATAATTCAAAGCCACGCTCCCAATAAAGAGCCGTGCGAAAACGTCCCTGTTCATCACCGTCAGTAATGAAAGGCAGATCATGTGTTTTTTTGCGGACAGCCATCAGTTGATCGTAGTTGGCCGATGTATAAGAAGTGGCTCCAGCACGTTGACGTACACTATTTAACAACATCCAAGCCTGTTCTGTCTTTCCCACTTCGTTGTAGGCTTCCGCTGCCATCAACACTACATCGGCATAGCGCAAGACACAATAGTTCACGTCACCATAGTTCATATTTTTGTTACGGCTTTCAGGAGCCATCCATTCTCTACGCCACTTACCTGGATACCAAGAACCGGCACCGCGTTCTTCCTTTACATGCTGCTTGTTTTTCCAAGCAAAACGATAAGTACAGATACTCACATCGCGACGCACATCGCCTTCCTCAAAAAAGTTCTTCCACTCAGGCACAGTAATAAAAAAACCGTTGGCTCTCCCCATATAGTTGGCTGATTCAGAAGAAGCAATCCCCGTAGGTTCGGCCACCAGCGGACCGTTGTAAATGCCCCATGCACCCCCGTTACGACTGCCTTGCTGGTGATAGAACGAAATTTCGAACAGACTCTCCTTACTATTAAGCACACCTTCAGAAAAGCCTTTGAAAAGAGCTTCATAACCACCTTCATAGAAGCCATGGTAACCATTTGCCTGAAAAGCATCCCACTCTGTAAGGGCTGCTTCAAAATACGTTTTACGGGTACTTTCATCGGGACACGACAGTTTTCCATCTAACTGTAAGCTATAACCGGCACGTTGCAAATAAACACGCATCAGCAGAGCACGAGCGGCACCTTGCGTCACCCGTTCTGGACTGGACGAAGCCGTAGCCCAGTCCAGGTTATTCTTAGCAAAGTCCAAGTCAGCAATAATCTGATCGTAGATTTCCTCACGGCTCACTCGGGCACCGAATGCCTCATCGTAACTGGCCGAGTAGGAAGTCTTGAAAGGCACATCACCCCAACTCTTTACCAAATCGAAAGCTAGGAAGGCACGCAGGAAACGGGCTTCGGCATCGAGTGCTTTCAGTTTCTGACTGTCGGCATAGGCGGACATATTCTCTATGCCGTCAATAGCCATATTAGCCCGGTCAATGCCCTGGTACTTCAACAGCCAAAGCATTCTGACCCATTCGTTGGTGGAATTTACTGTGTAGTGCACCATATCCTTAATCTGATTATCCGAACCAGTACGGGCCAAATAATATGTATCGTCCGATGCCATGGATGCCATTTCGTACCAGCCATAGTGACGATAGTCTGAAATAGAATTGTAGATACCCAAGACGGCCATTTCGGCCTTGGCCTCCGTACTGAAGAAGCCGTCCTTGTCATAACTCGAATTTGGGGTCTCTGTCAGCATATCCTCGCACGATGTGAACGAAACAGCCAGCAGAACAAATGCTATATATAATAATGTGTATCTTTTCATTGCTATCATTTGTTTATTGAGGTTAGAATGCGATGTTTACACCGAAAATGAAAGAACGGCTACGTGGATAGGAACCGAAGTCCACACCGGGAGTCAGCGGGCTACGCATGTTGCTCACTTCGGGGTCGAAGCCTGTGTAGGGTGTCCATGTGAAGAGATTGTTGCCGGTGGCATACACACGCAGATTGCTCAGCTTTATTTTCTTTATCAACTGTTTGGGGAACGTATAGCCCAAAGTCACGTTGCTCAGGCGCAGGAAAGAGGCATCTTCCACTGCCCACGAATGAATGTATTTGTTACCCTCCTGATTGTCATGCCAGGAAGCAACACTCTTGCCCTGGTTCATAGCAGCCAGTTCGGCAGGGTCGCTCACCCGTTCGCCTCGGTCGTTGATGGTCATCCAGCGGTTGTGGCTGTTCATCACATTCAGGGCATTATAATTTTCGCGTCCCACCTTGCTTGTCACCAACTTAGTAGCATTCAGTACTTCATTGCCATAGCTGAAAGTGAAGAACACACTCAGGTCGAAACCCTTGTAGGTGAAGTTGTTGTTCAAACCGCCGTAGAACTTGGGCGAGGCATTGCCTATGACCGTCTTGTCGTTCTCGTCTATCACGTCGTTTCCGTCCATGTTGCGGAACTTCCAGTCGCCCGGCTGCACTGTGTTGCGGTTGCCATAGCATGCCACACCGTCCTTCAGGGTGTAGGTTTTGGTAGTGGGGTCGTAGTCGAAGTCGTCTACCTGATAGAGTCCATCGGTGATAAAGCCATAGAACTGGCCGATGGGTTCGCCCACAGCCAAGCGGTGAGTATTCTGATTGTAGCCGAACTTAGCCTCGAACAGCTGCACCTCCTCACCGGTCAATGCCTCAACGGTGTTCTTGTTGTGCGAGAAGGTCAGCGTAGTATTCCACGAGAAGTCCTTCGTAACGATATTCTGCGTATTGACTGTCAGGTCGATACCCACATTCTTTGTCTCGCCGGCATTGACCATCATCGTTTCATAGCCCGACGACATGGGCAGACGGGTGCTCAGCAACAAGTCGCTACTACGGTTGATATAGAACTCGGGCGAAACGGTAATGCGCTGTTCAAAGAAACCGAAGTCGAAACCCATGTTGAACGTCTTGTTGGCCTCCCACTTCAGGTCTTTATTCGGAATGACACTCGAAGCATAACCCGGCACCAGAGCATCGCCCATGGCAGTAAGCACGGAACTGAACAGTGCCAGACTGTTATAGCTGCCTATGCGGTTGTTTCCTGCCAAACCGTAACCGATGCGGAACTTCAGGTCGGAGAAGATATTGAGCTTCTTGATGAATTCCTCCTCACCCAGACGCCAGGCGGCAGATACGGCAGGGAAAATGCCCCACTTGTTGTCGGCACTGAACTTGGACGAGCCGTCGGCACGCAGAGTAGCACTCAGCAGGTACTTGTCCTTATAGTCATAGTTGACACGGGCGAAGAAAGAGAGCAGGTTATCATCATCATTCAGATAAGAATCAGACGCCGAAGGTGTACCGATACCCATGTCATCCAACTGGAAGTCATCGGTAGGCAAATTACTAACCTCGGTGTGAACATAACGTTCCCAACGGTGCACATACTCCTGCCCCAGTTGGGCGGTCAGCTTGTGCGCTTTCTGGAAACGGGTTTCGTAAGTCAGCACGTTCGAGGTCTGAAAACTGCCATCTTCCGTATTACGGATAGAGCCATAAGTACCGTTACGGCGTCCCATGATGGACTGGTCGCCATAAAACAGCTCGCGACGTTGCGCACGGTAACGCATACCGGTGTTGTTGCGGAAAGTCAACCCCTTCATTATCTTGTAGGTCAATCCGCCATTAGCCTGTAGCGTGCGGATTTCGCGGTCGTCTTTTTCTTCAGCTGCGTTTATCAACGGATTCTGCATCACATTGCCGGCCTCATCGGTCAGCAGCGGGTCTTCACCCATCAGCAGTTCGTCGTCGCTGCCCTTAATGCCGATGGTAGGACGGTATTGCAGAATCTGTGCCATCTTGTTGAAGCGGGCATCCGTGTTGCTGCCGCCTTCGTTAGTACCGTTGCCTGCCACGCCTGCTCCGTAAATACTACGATAGTCGAAGTTGATGCGTGCAGTAACGCTGAGTTTGTCGTTCACCTTGCCGTTCACACCCAGAGTAATGTTGTGGCGCTCGCTGCCGCTGTATACCATGGCTCCCTCATCCTTGTTGTAGCTATAGGCCAGGTTGTACTTCACCGCTTCGCTGCCACCGTTCACGCCTACACGGTAGTTCTGCGTCAGCGTGGTGCGTCCCATGGTTTCGTCCAGCCAGTCAATGCCGGGACGGTTGCCATAGTTTTCGTGCAGTTCCAGGAAGCTGCCGTAGCGGTTCTGCCAGGCGGTCATGGTTTCTTCGGGGGTGGAGGTCAGCCCCACGGTGCGTTCATAGTCGGCCAGCACAAACTCTTCGGTACTCAGCACGTCGAGCTTGTTGGCAAGCTTGCGGAAGCCCACATAGGCGTCAAACGTCACCTGTCCTTTGCCCTCCATGCTCTTGCCACTCTTGGTCGTGATGAGTACCACACCGTTGGCACCCCGGGCACCGTAGATGGCGGTGGCAGAAGCGTCCTTCAGCACGTCGATGCTCTCAATGTCGGCGGGGTCGAGGCTGGACATACCGTCCTCTGTGGGGAAACCATCTATCACATAAAGAGGCTCATTGCTCTGAGTAATGGAGATACCGCCACGCACACGAATGGAAGCCTCTGCACCCGGCTGACCGTCGGTCTGTACAATCTGCACACCCGCCATGCGTCCGGCCAATGCCTGTGTAGCATCCGAAGTGGGCACTTTCATTAGATCCTCACTCTTGATAGAGGCTACGGAACCGGTCAGGTCCTTGCGCTTCACAGTAGCATAGCCCACAACAACCACTTCTTCAAGCAACTGGTTGTCAGCCTCCAGCGTCACATCAATCTTACTACGTCCCTTCACGGGCACTTCTATGGTTTTCATACCGATGTAAGAAAACACCAATACGTCTTTCTTGGCATCATTGACGGTTATGGTGTAGTTTCCGTTCATATCGGTGATGGTGCCCACGCCCGCCGCACCTTTGAGGCTGACGTTTCCGCCTATCACTTCCAGATTTTCATTGTCCATCACTCTACCGGTGACGGTCAGGCTTTGCGCACGAAGACCGGTGATGCCTACCACCAACAGCAAAGCTAAGATAAGATTTCTCATTGTTGTTTAAATATTAATAGAATTTTAAATGAATTATTTCCATGCTGACATTCAAAAAAGATTAAAGAAAAGCCCGACAAACGCCCTCTATTTCTTTTGAATGCTTTTATAAATATGCTTTGTTTAATATTGTTCGGCACCAGCAAGATTGTAATACAGTCTATCTTTCTGCCCATCCACCTCAACTTCTACCACGATGCGGCCATCACCAGCTTCAGCAAGTGAAGCATGAATGGTTGTGTTATCCGCCTGCTTGCGCGGGCAGATAACGGTGACATAACGAACAGGGTTTTCATCGTTCTTCTTTACATTGAAAGAGAATGCCGGACGGCGAATGCGTTCGCGATAAGCCACAGAGTACCATCCTTCCTCCTCTACCATCTCCATCGGATGAGCCGAGAAGCACTGCAACCGCACATTGCTCTCACCATCGTAGTGGGTAGTCAGGCGGTTTTGTTCGCGACTGACCTCCACTGCCCCGTCGCACAACTGATAGTGCAGGTTTACCGTACCTGTTGCCGGACCGATAGCCTCGTCCACCAACACGAAGTAACTGCCTCTGACAAAGAACACCGAACGTCGGTGAAGCAAACCGGAATATCCTGGATTCTCTGTTACCAATATCCGAGTATCACCCTCCGCCTTCCACAGGCGGGTGACAGATTGGGTTGTCTCCAGATTGCGGTTGTCGAGCGTCAGCGTGTTGTGTACAGCAGTCTGCCGAAACCAGTTACGCTGTTTCCACACTTCCTCATCGCCTCCGAACACATAGCAGCCCGAGTCGGGAAAGAGGTTCTTTCCGCCCGACCACAATTCAAAGGTACCGTTGTCCGGCTGACAATGCCATTCTCCCTTCGGACCAGCCTTGAGCACCATCACCGTAGCATCTTCCTTCCACCCGTTGCGTAAGGTGAAGAAACCAGTGACAGGCGAAGCATACGACAGATGAATGGGACACCGCCCTTCCTTGCCCTGCGTAGCAAAGTAGCGCAACTGCTCATCATCAGGGAACTGGGCAGACCATCTCTTAAAACTCTTGACAAAACTGTAGGGAGCCGACCGCCTTCCGTCGCTAAAACAGGGAACAGTATAGTCGGGAAACAGGGTGTTCAGGTAGAAGTGCATCATCTGGTGAATGGTCTCAACATATGAGTCGGGAAAATCCTCACGAAAGCCATTAGCATCGGCCATGGATAGTGCCTGGCTAAATATGTCAATAGCCGCAGCATGGTATCCCAAATCAAGTTCATACTGTCCACCGTCGGCATAGACCTGCTTCCTGATTTCACGGTTCAGAACATCTATGCCACTCTGACGCCACCGGGAGGCTTCGGCAAATTCGGGAAAGAAGATACCTGCATTGAGCACGTACTGGGCCTCGAACAACAAATGATTGCCCTCGGCAGAATAGTTTTCCTGAACGTGCACGGCATGCTTGTGATAGTTCACCAAAAACTCCGTAAGGAATGCAGGCGTGAAATACCGGGAAGGAAGGAACAGCAAGAACTGATCTATCTGGTCTTTCAAGCGAATACCCGTCTCCAGCGGACGCCAAGCAAAACGCACGTTTTCGACTTCGCCCTTCACACTGTCCACATCGGCCAGCTCATACAAATCGGGATTTATCTTCACCAACGGGTTCTTACGAATCCAGTCCACGTACTGCAATACCCATTCGCGAGCATACTTCTCATCACCCGTCACCCGGTAAGCCTTACCCATGGGAATGAACCATTTATGACGATGAAGCTGCCAGCGCAATTCGTTGTCGCGCACCGGCCAGTATTTCCAATCAATATCCTTGCCGTAGTTGAAGGACGGTTGATAACCGGTATGCACAAAGAATGTGTGCTCCAGGGCCTCATCAGCCCACTTCCGCTCGGTGGGACTGAGAGTCACTTTATTCAAATCCAAAGCCGGATAAACCACACCGGCACGTTGCCGAAAATAGTCCAACAGAGCTTGAGCGGCTTTCTTCCAGTTTCCGCGACCGTAAGCTTCCTTCACCTGCTCCAACCCCGGATAATCCAAGTTGAGCAGTGCAAAAGCTTCCTTGTTCAACGACTGAGCCTGAAGAACCATAAAGGTTAACGGCAAAGCAAGCAGTAAAGCATATATACGTTTCATTAATTTGAAGTTACAATAATTACTATCATTTATTTATAAGTTCATCACATTATTTCATCCGTGTCATTTGTTTCATCCCCCATCACCTGTTCCGTGTCATGACAGGCGTTTTGTCTACCGCCTCCTGCACCTGCCACACACCGTCGATTTCATCGTAGAGTACGGAAGAAGAGGCATAGCGACGCATGTAAGGTGTGCCACCAATCTGCGGATTGTCTGCCCCCAGGCTGAACACCACGGGAACGGCATCGTGAGTCACCTCCAGCGCGGCCGGTTGCGAGGCATCGAGCACGGCGTGTATGTTCCAGTCGCCCACCTCAAAGATGTGATTGCCAGTGCTGCGCAACAAAGGTATATCGGCACCCGTATGCCCCACCCGAACGACAGCCAGAAAACGCGCTGCACTACTGCCTTCCACCGTAGCAGTGAGGTGCCACTGATTGGGGGTAGCGGGCGTAATCTGTGCGGGCGGCACTCGGAACCGGTCCGTCTGACTCAAACTGAACGGCTCTCCACAAAACAACTGCGTCACCGCCACATAACTGCCATCGGCTCCAGCTGTAGTGAGCATCTGTTGTTCTTCGTCGATGCTGAAACGCACCGGGCTATGCAACAACCACTCCCAACGCACAGGCTCGGAAGCCTCCAACTCATCGTAAACAAGCAATATGTCTGGATGCAACATCAATACATGCCTCCGATAGCAATTCAACGGAGTGTCACCGAAACCATTTTCCGGTGTCTGGCTAATACCAGCCTGCTCGAAAGCAGAGACCCACATGGGGTCATCGGACACGCCACAATAAGCATGTGAAGCATCGCCCAAGCAATAACTGATATGACTGCCTCCCAAGGCACGGACTACGCTGCCATATCCTTTCGTGGAATAGGGCTGTCCTATACCATTGACCAACAGCGTATTGTGCGCACAGCTATGACGATAGGACATCAGGTTGTGGGCATCGCTGAAATTCTGATAATAACCAGTACTGCGATAAACGGGCTGCCCCTCATAGAGCAGATTGAACGCATTCTGGCTGGCCGTTGTATGACTACCCGAACCGAATGTACTGGAACGGAACGACAAAGCCAAATCATCATCCGTACTCCCCGGATGACTGTGCATGGCCACTTCGCCCGTATCCTCATACCACAACATTTTGGGCGCATCGGCGGGGAAAACCGTATCGTAAGTGCGGTCGGCACACATGCGGTAAAGGCGCAGCTCATAGTCCTGAGCCACCAGGTCGGCACACTCGGCGGCATACCAGCCCGCATAAGCATCGCCAGTTTCGCGAGCCAAATAATCGGCAAAGGCAGCTGTTAGCCGGTTAGGGGTGTCGCCCTGCTCACTGGCATCGCCAAAACCATTGCTGGCCGAATGAGGCGGGAAGCTATAAACCAAGGCCTGGCCGGAAGCACGATACCAAGGATGCCCAAGAAAGTCGAAACGAGCCACATAGGAAAGCAAAGCCGGCATATAAGCCAGTGTATGAACATTGGCCGGGAAATAGCCCGTTCCGTTGTGCCACAGACCATCAAGATTGAAACCACCGGCCGGAGCACGGGCCGTCCACAGCTCATAATAGTATTCCAGCATAGGTAACACTTCACTGCTGTAAACCGAATGGTCGTAAAGCAAGAAGGCTATCTGGAAGTAAGTACGCATGTTCTGCTGCCAAAAATGATTGTCAAATATATGATTTTCCTGATAACCCAAGTTTTCTTTATAATAACGACGCAAGACACGCATCAGCAACTCTTCGGCTGCCGAACGTTCTGTCGGGTCAAGTCTGTCGTGAAGCAAGTCGTAAGCCAAAAGGCAACATATAGCCACATCGGACGAGGTGAAATTGTCGGCAAACAACTGCCCGTCGGATGGAGAAGCCATGCAAAATGCCTCCAACATTTCGTGCAGCTTGTCCGCATAGCGCGACTGGAGCGTGAGGTAGGCTGCCTGATAGAGCCAAAAAGCCTGTGCCTTCAAGACAGATGCCTGGGAACAAAGATCGCCCAAAGCCTGATAATTGGTGTCTAAAGCTGTTGCCGCGCGTGTCAACAATGCCTTATATTCGGAATGGGAAGCCACTTTACGACGCGCCTCGTCAATACGAGGAGCCAGAAAACAATATAGACGCGGATAATCACGCGGCGCGTTGCAAACAAAATCGGCAAAGGAAGGGGTGACAAACACAGCTTCGTCACCTGTTACCTCGAAAGCGATGGCCTCACTCCATTCGCCTGCGGCTGTCCCATCGGCGGCACAAGAGCGAAAGCGCCAGTACCACGTGCCCGCCTTTAGAACGCGGTGGGGATTGAAGAAGCATCCCGTCTGCAAAGTGGAAACAAGGGTCTCAGACGTATTGAACGATGCGCTAGACGAAAGGGCAAACTCCAGCATCTCGCCCGTCTTCTGGCTTTGGGGCACTATGAGGGGAGCCGGGTTAATCATCAGCTCGTTATCGGCCTTCGGATAAGGCTGTGTGCGTATCTTGTCGCGATAGGCATCGGGAACCTCGACAGCGGGTACTTCCTGTGGTTCGTCGGTCGGAGGAAGCGAATCAGACGTACAAGCGGCCAAAGAGAAAAGAAGGGCTATGAGAAAGACATGTTTCATGATAATACTATAAGAAAAAATGTACCCAATCACTACAGAGATTACACGAATTACTACAGATTATCCAATCGGAGTTCCGTTATTATAAACAAGCATCTGTAAAAATCCGTATAATTCTGTAGTGAATGGAAATACTGGAATATAGAGAAATAGAATAGTTCAGGTCAGGAATTGCGGCTATCCGAGCGGACTTCCGCCCTCCTCTTCGCTTCCGCCACTGCCGGTTCCGCCTGTTGCGCTTTTTTCTTCGCCATTCCAACGCGTCCAACGCACGCTGGCGGGAGCCAGGTTACGCGTCACAGCACGGCCCTGCGTATAATGGGTTTCGGGGGTAAAACGGATGCGAGTCAATTCGATGTCGTCGGCGGTCACCTTGTCGGGCGTGTCCTGCCCGCCCTTGCGTGCGGCAATGGTGTAGCGGAAGAAACCGATGTCCTGCAGATGGACGCTGCGGCCGGCGTTCATGCCACGCGCCATGACACTGGGCAGCACCGACAGCACAGCCAGCACGTCGGCCTTGTGTACGGTAGACATTTCCATGATTTGTTCCACCAGTTCATCCGTCTCCATAGGACGGTCGGTAATAACGGCGTAAGGATAGTACTTGCCGTTGGATTTCAATTGTTTGGGTTTGAAATATGCCATAGTCTTTCAGATTTTCACCTCTTGCAGAAGAGGCAGTTAAACATTTGGTTTTCTGTGTCATTCTATAGTAATCGACGACACGGCGACCCGTAGGGTACGATACGGCGACCCGTTAGGCACCAGACGGCGGTCCGTAGGATACAAGACGCCGTGTCGTCGGCAAGGCTTCGAAAGGGGGTTATTCGAAGATGGTCAGTACAGAAAAGATAAGACCCGAAGCTGTGGAACTCATTGTTTCGGTCTTGCTGACTGTGCCATCGGCCACGTTAATCAGGCAACCTTGTACGCTTCCATCTACCACCGACGAAGATACGCAATAGTAGTTGCCACTATAGGCAGCTTTCACATTGGCTTTAAGGGTAGCATCTTCCAATGCCATGAAATCAGTAATCTGTGCTATTGAAGGGATATACCATTCGCTCAGATTTGACGCGCTGACAGGAGTCAATTCATTATTGGTGAAAAAAGCGTTGAATATCTGGAGCGTACTTTTGTCTCCCTCCATAGCATCGAATGCTGTCTTGATTGAATTGCTGAAGCTATATCCGGCATAAGCCTGGCTTGCATCGTCTGTAGTAGCAAGGCTCAATGTTGAACAGTCGCCTAAACGCAAGCGATTAATGGCCTTGTTCAGTGACACAGCATACGCTTTTGCGGTTTTGCCTTCTGCATAAACTGAATTGTCGGCCTTACCCTCTGCCATAGAGAACACCACAGCCACCGCATCTGTAGCCTCAGCCACCACTTCGCCCTGAGCATTGATATAGGCGCCTACCTTCAGTTCGCCTGCCGGCTGGGGTTCTTCGGGGTCAGTTTCTTCACCCTCGAAAGCATCATCTATCACAACTTCCATCTTAATTTTGTCATCGCCTGGTTCTTCACTCGGCTTCAGGCTGACACTAGTGTTACTTTGAAGGCTCATCATCTGGTCAAGGGTAAGCTGGATGCTCTTGGTAGAGGTTCCGTCTTCGTTGCTGAAAGTGATGGCAGACGTACGGTCTTCTTCGGCCACAGTAGCCAGCACATAGCAATAGAAAGCGAACTCACCATCAGTCAACACAGGCACGTAGCTACCGACAGTAGCCTGAAGCTGTCCCTTAGTAGTAGCCTTGCCCGTAGCAACGTTGAATCCGGCGCCTGCATAGAGATTAGGCTTGATGTGAGTAAGACCGGTCAGGCCCAATTCTTTCACGTCAGCAGTCTTCACGGCAATGCGGGTGAAGGGGCGCTTTAGGGTAACGCTGCCTGATAAATCGCCGGTTGCCACGGCTGCACAGAAGGCATCGGCGGCAGGATTGTTGAACAAGCCGTTGGTTTTGTTAAAACGATAGGTAATGTTGGTCAAAGCATCGGCCTTGTAGATGGTGGTCGAGGTGGACGTGTAGTCGTCACCGGCCACATAGTCGGCCCAGAACAGATATTGGGCAGCATCAGCATTCTTTTCAAACTCAAAGGTAGCCTTTCCGGCAGTCACGGGCTGCACCATGCGGGTGCCTTCGATGACTGTCCCTTCGCTGTCCACTGCTTCCATGATGCAACGCATCACATATCCCTGTACATCAGCCACTGCACGCGTATCGGGTGTGGCACCGCTTACATTCACTGAGAGAACGACTTTACCGCCGTTGGTTTCATTGCTGGAAATGATTTCCTCCTGACTGCACGCTGCCATAAAGAGCAGGGTGAACACAGCCATCACTGAATAGAAAAAGTTCTTTTTCATGGTTACTTAAAAGTTTTATTTGTATATAAATATAGTTACTTAATTATGCTTGTTTTCATTTAAATGACCTCTACCTCCATGTCTATCTCGTCGTCGAAGTCGGGATCAATGCCCACACCATCCTCAGCCAGGGCTGGATCGGCCGTAAGGAAGTTGTCACGAACGGTGGTAAGCATGCCTGGAGTACAGCGTAGGCGTATGATGGAGCGTGCCACGGTCTTGTTCTGGCCATCCACCACTTCCACCTCTACGGGCACAACGGTGTCGGCCTCGTTGCACAGTACATAATCAAAGCCTATCTCAAAGTCCTTGACAGATGTTTCGGGCAGGGTAAACTCCTTACTATAGCTCATGTAAAGCAGAGAATTGCGCAACTGCCCGGTAAGCACATCAAAACCCATAGGTAAATAATCGCTGTACTTCACACGCACGGTGAACTTGTTGCCACTTACTTCGCCTGCTGAAACCTTGTCCATCAGCTTGTCGAGGTCGGTAGCCAGCAGGCGATAGCGTGCCACAGGACGGCTGAGTGTCAATTCAAGAGGCACCTGCACGTTCCAGTCGTTGCGATAACTGCTCAAGTCCACTTCCTTCATGGCATAAAAGGCGTCTTTCCAGTCGGTGTTGCCTTGGTAGCGTCCATTGCCGATGACAGGAGTCAGGGTAGTGGTATCGTAGAACCAGTCAGCCCTCTGGTCAGCCTGCACATAGTCGGCCCAAACAGCCAGTCGGTAAGGGCGTGCGTGAAGTTTCAGGGATACGGGCACAGTGAGCAGGGTACGTCCGTCCACTACTTCTTCGTAAACAACCTGCCGTACGGAAGTGGCGTCGCTCAGATAGGCATCCACAATAAAACGGTGCAAGTAGGCAGCATCGCCCTCTGCGCGGGTAGAGAAAGCTTTCGACGCGGCATCGGAAACAGTTAGACGGAGCGACAACTGTGCCTTAACCGTCACCTCTGTAGGGTCTACCCCCCACTCTCCTGTAGCTGTCATTTCGGGTTCTTCGTGCAACTGGCAAGAGGCCAACAAGAAGATGCAACTGCCCAAGAGGCTGAAAATATGTTTGAATATCTTTTTCATTGTCTTCATATATTTAAGATTAAAGGCGATAGACCAGCGAAAGTCCCAAACGGGTCAGTCCCCAATAGTGACGGATGCGGGTATTAATCAATGCGCCGTTCTCTATATTATAATAGGTATTGTATTTTAGGTTGGCATAACCCACACCTACATTGAACTCGGCTCCCCAGTGTTGCCCCAAGGGTAGTTTGTAACCATAGCTCAGTCCGGCTCCCAATAGTGGACGACCGACGTCCTGATAGCGATTGTCTTCCCACTTAAAGTTGAACCAGGCAGTATGGGCGTGCAACCCAAAGAAGTGTCCCCGTCCGACCTCGCTTCCCGTCCACCAGCGCAACTCGGGCTGCAAGGCAATGACGCGAAGGGCATGTTCACGCTGCGCATCCCACAGACTCCACATCACAGGCAAGTCGAGAGTCATCTTGCGGTGTAGCTGCACTTCGTAAGCCAAGTTGAGCACACCGATGGCATCGAAAGCCACGTTCGTTTTCAGAGCATGATATCGATTACCCGTAACGGGCACAGCTGTCTTCTTTGCTTTCTCAACGACAGGATTCTTACCAGCAGACTTCTTTCCGGCCGACTGTTTCACCAAAGTGTTTTTCTGCTTGTGGGCAACAGGCTTGGACGTCGGTTTGCCCGAAGGTTTCCACACTGCCGTTTCTTCGGGCTCGGCCGAAGTCTGTATCAGAGGCTTCACAGGAACCTGTGCCCCAACAGTCAGCGCGGCAGCCAAGCAAAAAGCCGACAGAAGAATACGTAATATGAATGTTTTCATGATGAATCAGTTTATGAATAAGTGGTACAATTCAGATTTCCAACTCGGGAACTTTGTCGCGCATGGTAGTGACGTAGCCATTCTCATCTACGATGGTTTCCTGCCCCTTGTAGGTAATGCTCACCTTGTCCTTGGTACTACGTATGAAAAACGAAGGTGCGCCTTCGGCCTTGAGGTTAACACTGATAAGCCAACCACCGGCCTTAATACGGCCGTCCTCCAGAATTTCGGGTGCCTTGGCAGGATACTTCACAGCATGAGTGTTAATAATGGTGCCAAAACGATAGACTTTGGCTTTCTCCGACTTGGCCGTAAAATGATAATGGATAGGATACTTTTTAAAGTTACCTTTATCATCGGCGCGCAACCAGTTATGGGCTGGTACAAAAAATTGACTGGTAGTATCGGTCTGCAAAGCACCTGTAGAGAAAATGTAAGCATCCGAAGCTCCCCCTCGTCCCGAGAGACCCTGTACATGAATATAACGTTTATCTGTTTTATCCACGCTCATTGGTTGAGTCACCGTATGCAACATAAAGGTATAATCAGCCGGTTCGGATGCTTCCAACTCATCGTAAATAAAAATGTAACCAGTATTACCCAAGTTAACGATGTGGCGACGAAATTTCGTAAGAGGCACATCATCCCAACCATTCTCCGGTGTATAATGTACATCACTCTGCTCACCACGTTTCAACCACAGTGGAGAAATTACCTTACCATAAGCATTGGATGCATCACCCAGCACATAGCCTATTTTCTCTCCTACATAATAGCGGGGAATCCATCCATAACCTTCCACACCTATGCGTTGCCCCATGCCATTAACAAGAATTGTATTATGGGCACGCGTACCACGATGACAAAGCATGCTATGCACATCAGTAAATTCGATATGGTGGCCACTGCTGTAGAAAATGGGCTTACCGCCGAAGAAGGTATTGAAAGCATTCTGGTTGGCCAAAGCATGGGAGGTCGAACCATAAGGGCTACTTCGGAAACTCCACATGGCGTTGCTGCCCACACGATCCCAATTAGTCTGGAAAGATGCTAAGCCGGTTTCGGGGAAGACATATCCCCAAGGTAAAGCTGTCAGACCAGGACCATCAGGCAAAGGTTTATCACACTGTAGACGGAACCAGGCCAAATCACCAGGCTTAGCCAGCAAAGCCTTCTTCAAGTAAAGGGGGTCAACTTTAAGGGTACGGCGTACAAAGTCGGCTGCATAAGTATTGCCAGTAAGACGAGCCAAAGCATCCAAATAACCGATACGTATGCTATTAGGACGTGCAACATTCTGATGTGAACTACCATTACCACCCGATTTGGAAAAAGGAGGCTGCTGGAAGATGGTATACATTACATTGTTGGTATACCAAGGATCACTGAAGAAATCAAAACCTGTAAGTTTTGTATAATAATAAGGCACTTCAATAAGAGTACGCGTATTAACCGTAAAATAGGAATCACCATTGTGCCAACCTCCATCTTTGTTCAAACCAGGAAAGCGCGCCAACCATACGTTATAGCAGTAGTCAGTCCATGTATCGGCCTCGGGCAAGTCACCATAAGTGGCAAAAGCAGCCATGGTTAGAATGCGGAGAGTCATTTGCCAGATATGATTCTCGGCAATATGATTCTCCATATAGTTATTGAAATGATTATACATGCCGTTGCCCTTCTCTCGGATGTCATCTAACAATTCTTTCTTCTGAGCAGAAGTCAGCAAGTCGTAGAAAGAATCGTAGGCCATAGAACAGAGTGATAGAAGGGTGGCATCGTTAAAATCGCCCTTCACGTTCGCGTTCTTATTCCAATCGGACATGATCATCACCCGACGGATAGCTTCATCGGCATACTTACGGTCTTTGGTCAGAAGATAAGCACGTATCAAGGCTTCGGTGTTTCCTTCTTCGGCATCGATAATGCGGCGGCTTTCGCGAGTGAGGTATGAATTGATCTGCATCTGGTTGGTAAGGTTCTTCACCTGACTGGTATTGATGTCCTTCACATCCTTCATGGGTGTGGTCAACACTTTATCAGCACGTTCCAGATACCAGGCTCTTTCTACCTTACCCAGACTTTCTTTTCTGAACTTGTCCCATTCATCCTTAATAATCCAAACGCGAGGATGCGACAGGGGCACACACGCCAATACTTCTTTCAATGAAGGCGGGCAGAAACGATGTCCGTTGTCTTTTACCTCTACCTGTAAAGTCTCGCTCCACTGTGGTTGACCGTCCTTGACATAGGCATACTGCCAGTACCACGTACCAGGCGACAACGGTTTCTCTGGGTTGTAGAAAGGCCAGCGGGTATCTGCCTGAAAACAACCTTTTTTAAATGTACTATCTTGGGCATAACGTATCTTGTAAGCCAACTTACTCTTATCTATCTTTTTGACCAAATGTTCAAAACCGTCCATGGGAGCACCATCAGACTGGGCTTCGGCCGGCAACGGCCACTGAAAAGACACGAAGCGATCGTCGACCATCGCACCGTTGAGCGGCGAAGGGGTAACACGCGATTCGTGCATCATACTTTGCTCCGTCAATCGGATGTGGGCCGGAGCTTTCTGAGCGCAGACCGGATTGATGGCTGCAGCAGAAAACAGAGAAATGAGAATCAAATTCTTCATGGTATGTATGTTTATTTAAATAATTCGTCTCATCGGATTTTCTGTTGGCAAATATCCGTATTTGCCCGAAAAAGATGTATCGTTTTTGTATATTCTTCCTTTCAATTTTGGCGATTTCTGTTTCATTTTTGTATATCAAGCTTTCAATTCTGTACAAGCACTTATTCAATCACCTGGGAATGAAACGCATAGGAGAATAGGGACCCGGCGTAGGATGTTGCTTCATCCACTCTAACAGCAGAACACGATGCTGCTTCAACAGCTCTGTATATCGACGTTCCACAGCTAAATTGCGCATCTCTCCCCGATCGCATGTCATGTCGTAAAGCAATTCGCGGTTCTTCCCGGCTTCATACAATACATATTTGTAACGGGGTGTACGTACCATCCAGCCACACGTACCACCGGTCTGGGCAAACAAGGTTTCCGTCACCACATAGGAACGATGACTGAGGGCTGTGTCTCCACTTTCTGTCAACGCACGGAAACTGACTCCCTGTGCGCCGTCGGGCAACTTGGCTCCCGACCAATCGCAAAGGCTGGGCATCAGGTCCACACCATTATTAATAAGCTGAGGCATCACGGTTCCAGCATGCTTCGTACCGGGCAGACAGACAATGAAAGGCACGTTAACCACTTCTTCGTAAAGAGCCGTTTTCTGATTCCACTGGTGAGCAGAAGCTCCATCTCCATGGTCGGAGGTAAAAATAATGAGGGTATTTTTCCACAGGTTCTGTCGCTCTATCTCGTCCACAATTTTACCGATTTCGACATCCACATGTTCTATCAACCGATAGTAAGCATTGAGATAACATCGCCAGTCATCGGGAGTATAGTGTCGGGTCGGATACAGACGATAGCTCTGTTCACGCTCGTAGCTCAGCACATCTGCATCATAAGGGGCTATAGGAAAGTTAGCAGGCAGGTTAGGGCAGTCGTCCAGCCGGGATTCTTCAAGGTTGGCAAACGGGGTATTCTGACAACGGGCATACTCACAAATGTTATGCGGATTGTCGAACGAAGCCACAAGGAAGAACGGCCTGGTGTGTTTTCGTTGCAGGAAACTTACCGCTGACTCGGCAAGTCCGTTATCGTTATGACCATGCAGATTCTCAAAACCGAAAGCATGCGCGGCAGGCAGAGAATTAGTATTAACGTGCCACTTGCCCGCATAGGCTGTTTCATAGCCTGCCTGCTTCAACAATGTGCCCAGCGTACGGCTGCGCAGGGAGTCGGGCATGGGTGTCTCGTTCTCGGCCATACCTATTTCGGCAGGCGTATGACCGGTAAACATAGATGCCCGCGACGGACCACTCAATGGTAACGAACAGTAAGCGTTGGTGAAACGCAAACCGTGTACTGCAAGACGATCCATGTTTGGCGTATGCAAATCAACGTTTCCAGCACAACTCATAGCCGTAGCTGTTTGCTGATCGGTCATAATGTAGATAATATTGGGACGCTGCTGTGCCCAAAGGGAAGCTGGAAACATCAGCCCGGCTACCCAAGCAATTTTCAAAGGTTTCATACTGATTAAGACTGTTTTCAGGGATTATCGGGAGTTAACTGAATACTATTAATGGTTAACAATCCTCCCAACGAAACGAAACAGAATGACAAATTCCTTAAACTTCTTATAATTTCTCATTCGTCATTCCTTATTCTCAGGTACTTGAGCAATGCCTCCAAATAATAATAATCGGCATAGTTCAATGGCACGTCAATCTCGGAGCCATGAGGTAGAGAGCCGGTAGAATGCTTCAGTATGAAACCGGCATTATTTCCTTTAACGGCCAGATAGTCCTTGCCTGACAGACTTTTGAGTATCTTTTCAGCATGAATGAAGTATTTGGAACTATCGGGAACCAAGGTACTCAAATCGAGGAAAGCAGAAGCTATGACAGCAGCAGCCGAGGCATCGCGCGGCGTATTGGACATAGCAGGCGCATCAAAATCCCAGTAAGGAATGGCATCGGAGGTTGTGGTACGTCGTATAATCATATCGGCCACTTGGACAGCCTGTTGCAAAAAAGCGGTATCCTTCGTTTCTTTATAACATAAGGTATAACCATAGACTGCCCACCCCTGTCCGCGCGACCAAGCCGACTCATCGTTCTTACCCTGAAACGTCTGTTTACGTTCCACGGTACCATCGGCATTGTAACTCACTACGTGATAACAGGTATGGTCGGGACGGAAGTGATTAGCCATGGTTGTACGGGCATGGCGGACGGCGATGTCTGCATATTTCGGGTCACCTGTCAGTTTACTTACATTAAAAAGCAATTCCAAGTTCATCATATTGTCAATGATGACAGGAAAATGCCACGTGCCAAAATCCCAAGAGCGAATACATCCGATGATGGAATCAAAACGACTACATAAATTATTTGCTGTCTCCACCAACAATGGCTTGATAGTATCGTTCGGTGCCAGACGCAACGCGTTGCCATAACTGCAATTGACCATAAAACCAACATCGTGTGTACCTTTCATATAACGCACATTGTTTAATTTATTGGTGAAGCGAATAGCCTGCATCTTCAAAGAATCATTACCTGTCAACTCGTAAGCATACCACAATGTACCAGGAAAGAAACCGCTGGTCCAATCGGAGATAGTACAAAGCCTCCTTTTGCCTAACAGCTCTTTTGCCGGATTAGGGTGGATAGAATCAATGTTCACTTTGTGTTCCAACTGTTCTTCCAGAAACGGTAACTCGTAACCCACCCATGCAGTACGCGGCATCTTCATAGAATCGGCCAATTCGCTAGCAGTAGATAACAACTGATAAACAGCTACCTCTTCCACACTGTCTATCCATGTTCCAGCGGTAGTAGAAGTCTGATAACGACAAGCTGTCAATCCAAAAAACAAAGCGGCTCCTGCAAACAAAACTTTTTTCTTCATGTTCATGGTCTTTAGAATTCATATTATTAACAAACAACGCCGGACAACTCTTTCTATCGTCCGACGTTGCAAAGATAAAGCGTGTCATATACATACGCTTTCAAAATACGCTTTCTCTATTTTTGTCCTGTTGAAAATACTTTCAGTTTTGTCCAGTCTCCTTTCATTTTTGTACAAATGCACTATTTATCAGTCTACTTTCCGTATTCTGAGGGCAAACAACCAAAATACTTTTTAAAACTGGTAGTGAAATAAGAAGGTGTATTGTATCCTACCATTACACTGATCTCGGCCACAGTATACCGTCCCTCTTTCAACAATTTACAAGCCCGATTGAAACGTACTTTACGGATAAAATCGTTGGTCGACTCTCCCGTCAAGGCTTTCATCTTAGCATGCAAGCTAGATCTACTCATACACATTTCACGAGCAAATTCATCAGTAGTAAAATCTACATCGTCCAAGTGTCGCTCCATAATATCCATAGCTTGCTTCAACAGTTTTTCGTCTAACGGATTCAAGGCAATCTTCTCCGGTTCTATCTCCATCGACTTGGAATAGTATTCGATGGCCCGATAACGCGTACGAAACAGATTTCGTATCTTAGTCACCACAATATTCAACACAAAAGGCTTTGGAATATAATCATCAGCTCCCACCTGTAAGCCTTCCAGCTGTTCCTTAACATCGGCCTTGGCCGAAAGGATGATAACCGGAATGTGACAAGTATTCATATTCTGCTTAATAGCGCGACACAAGTGCAAACCGTCCATGACAGGCATCATTACATCTGTCAAGACAAGGTCTACCGGCAGTTCCTTTAGCCGCTTCAATGCTTCTTCTCCGTTACTCGCCTGCACCACCTGATACATAGTACCCAATTTTTCAGCTAGATAACAACGAATATCTGCATGATCTTCCACCACCAAAACAGTTTCTTTCCGAATTTTGTCTTCCTGTGTAGATGTTCCGTCCTCATCCGACAAAGAAGCATCGACCGGTTCGTCTTCTGTGTCCACCATGTACATCTCCTGCCGATTGGTTGTGTGTACTTCTTCTATCTCTTCTGTAGTACACTGTTTTTCTTCCAAAGTGTAAGCAGATTCAACCACTGGCACTAAAACAGTGAACGTACTCCCCTCGCCTTCTTGACTTTCCATCTTGACGACACCGTGATGTAACTCCACCAGACGTTGTACCAACGAGAGACCAATACCACTACCCAAATGTTCACTATCCGCCTGATAGAAACGTTCGAATATTCTGTCTTGTTTACCAAGAGGAATACCAATCCCCGTATCCTTAACCTGTAACATCAACTCATCACCTTCCTGCCTCAATGTCACAGTTACACTTTTGCCCCTACCAGTGTACTTGAAAGCATTGGAAAGTAGATTATTTTCTATCAACTCCAAATACTCCGGATCGCAAAGAATCTTCCGGTCGTCCAAATCTGAGTCAAAACGGTAAACAATCTGCTTTTGCTGCGCCAAACGTTCATAGAAAAGAAAATTCTTCTCCATTATCTGTCGAATGGGTACAAGCCTTACTTTTAAGTGAAATACACCCAACTCGGCACGGCGGTAGTCCATCAACTGATTGATCAGATACAGCAGACGATCTGCATTGCGCCGGATGTGCTCCAACTGTCTACCCATCCAACGGTCTTGTACCTTAGCCAGCAAATCTTGCAAAGGCGCCATAATCAACGTCAACGGAGTGCGAAGTTCGTGAGATATATTGATAAAAAAGCGCAGTTTCATTTCATTTACCTCCTTTAACCGTTCTTTGTCAATACGTTCCATTTCAAGCCGTGCCTTCATGATTTTACGTGTCCAAAAGTAGCGAACAACAAACGCGATGCTACCCGCAAACGCCAGAAAAAACAGTATACCGGCCCACCAGGTCTTGTACCAAACTGGCAAGACCACTATTTCGAGTTCTGTAGGATGATCACTCCAAATACCGTCGTTATTGGCCGCCTTCACCAAAAAACGATAGTGTCCTTGCGGCAAATGGGAATAAGACACCGTACGCATAGTATGGGTCACAGTCCAGTCGGCATCATATCCTTCCAACTTGTAAGCAAAGATGTTGTGATTACCCGCTATATAGTTGGGAACTACAAAATCCAACGAGAACATGCTCTGCTCCGCCTTGAGCGTAATACGCCTTGTACGTCCGATATGTCGTTCCAAGATACCAGTCGTGTCACCCGGATGCACAGTTTTATTAAATAGACGCAATTCTGTGAAAATCACTGAGGGAGTATAAGGATTATCTATTAGCTGGTCAGGATAAAACGCCGTCAGTCCATTGACACCGCCAAAATATATCTGTCCGTTTGCTGTAAGACAATACGCATAAGGAGTAAACTGATTACTTTGCAAACCATCTGCTGTCGTATAATTACGACAAGTTCCCATACGAGGCACGAAACGGCTCAAACCACCGTTTGTACTAAGCCACAGGTTGCCAGAACTGTCTTCCAGAATACCATATATTACATTGTTGGGCAGACCATCGGCCGTAGAATAACACACCACTTCTCCCTTGCTCTCATTGAAACGGTATAGTCCGTCACGGGTTCCCAGCCAGAATACGTGGTTAGCCTGCTCACGTATACACTGTATTTTTTTTCTCTCCAGTTCATGCCCAGCAGGAAGTAAAGACACCTGCTCCAAAGTGTTCCCCACTATACGAAAGACATGAATACTTTCTTTATCACTAATCCAAATACGCTGCTTGCTGTCTTCAAAGAACAATTGAATTTCGGATAGTTCTATAGGCTTTCCATCGGCTATCATCGGAAAATCCGTAAAGGTCCGGCTCCGTTTGTCGAAACATTTGATAGTCCGTACCGTACTTACCCACAATTCGTCTTTCCCCTTAGGAGTAAGAGTATACACACTACGACCATCAGTCACCCTATCCGACGGCATAAAGTTCTCTATTCGCCCACTTGGCACATGCAGGATACTGAATTCACCGGCATGGCTGCCAATGTACACCTCCTGTCGTTCTTCATCCACCTGCAAAGCCTTGATGTCATTCGAGGGAAGGCCATCCGCTGTCGTAAAAGCCCTAAACTGCCCCTGTTGCTTGTCATATAGGTTCAGTCCGCCGTTAGTACCTATCCACAGATTCTGTTTCTTATCCTCAACGATACAACTAATCACATTATTGTTCAACGAATTACGACCGGGCATCCGACTAATATAACGAAACCGATTCTTCTGTTCATGATAATAGTTCAATCCGCCGAAATAAGTTCCCATCCACATGCCTCCCTGCCGATCACAATACAAACTGCGTACCGATGTTTGAGACAAACTAGCTGGATTGGAGGGATCGTTCACATACTGTTCGAACGTGTCATCCTCCTGACGGTAAATATTCAAAGAAGTAAACGTGCCTACCCACAAACGGTTCCAATGATCCAAAGCCAACGAACGTACATAGTCTGATCCGATACAGCGCTCTCCTCTGGCTGTATAATGCCGTACTGTGGCATCGCTTAGGTCAAAACGATACAGTCCTTGCCCTTCCGTAGCCACCCACAAGTAAGAAGGAGCCTGCATAAGTGCGGTCAAAATCCGACAATTTTCTAATTCTTTGAATGAATACTTTCTGACTTCTTTTTTACCACCAGAATATATGTACAAGCCCTTATCTGTACCTATATAAATAAGAGAATCGCGACGAGTGAGCGAATAACATTGCTCTACATCGACAAATCCAGTAAGTTCTGCAGGTTTCGATAAGCCCTCATGAACATCGAACATATACAATCGGTTCCCAGCCAAAAACAACAGGCTCAATGAATCAACAATAGCCACATGAGTAACGGCAAGTCTTTTGTTCAAACTGTCTTTCAAACTGTAATTACGGAAAGCATCCCGATTGGCATCATAGCAAGAAAGGCCAGACTCGGTACCTATCCACAATCGGTCATGCACATCTATGTCCAGTGCATACAGAAAATCGTTAGCAAGTGTAGTCGTATCCCGACTATCGTGACGATATACTGTAAAATCATAACCATTGTACTTATTCAACCCATCCTGCGTAGCGAGCCACAAACACCCCTGACTATCCTGTACAATATCTAGTACCGCACTCTGCGACAACCCCTCCTCCAAACCTATACGGGCAAAACTCAGCTCCGAATTGAACTGTGCCTGTGCCTTTGTCACAATCAACATAACCAACAAACAAATGGCATAAACTATTTTTTTCATAGTATACATTCTTGACATTTCGGAGCTAAGGTACAATATTTTTTAAAAGCCAACAAAAAAGGGATAGGAAAATTACTTCCCATCCCTTCCTTTATTCATCCTCTTTTTAGAAGATTATTCTTCATCCATCAAGATCTCCAAAATCTGGCAAGCAGCCTTGGCAACCGAAGTACCGGGGCCAAAGATAGCGGCTACACCAGCCTTGTACAGGAAGTCATAGTCTTGTGCGGGGATTACACCACCGGCAATCACGACAATATCCTCACGGCCCAACTTCTTCAGTTCGGCAATGATTTGTGGAATCAAAGTCTTGTGACCAGCAGCCAGTGAAGACACACCTACTACATGTACGTCGTTCTCGACAGCCTCACGAGCAGCCTCGGCTGGAGTCTGGAACAACGGTCCCATATCTACGTCGAAACCGCAGTCGGCATAACCGGTTGCTACTACCTTCGCACCACGGTCGTGACCGTCCTGACCCATCTTGGCAATCATGATACGGGGCTGACGGCCTTCCTTCTTGGCAAACTTCTCGCACAGTTCACATGCCTTGGCGAAGTCTGCATCGCTCTTACTTTCTGATGAATACACGCCTGAAATAGTTCTGATTATTGCTTTATAACGTCCTACTACCTTTTCACAAGCATAAGAGATTTCGCCCAAAGTGGCACGAACACGAGCTGCTTCTACAGCCAACTCCAGCAAGTTGCCTTGCTTGGTTTCCACACACTTGGTGATGGCGTCCAGAGCCTTCTGAACTTCTTCCTCGTTACGTCCTTCTTTCAGACGCTTCAGGTTCTCCAGCTGCTCCTGACGAACGGCAGTATTATCGATTTCAAGAATATCAATCGGAGCTTCCTTCTCCAGACGGTACTTGTTCACACCTACAATGGTCTGCGCACCGCTATCAATACGTGCCTGTGTACGTGCGGCAGCTTCTTCGATACGCATCTTAGGAATACCGGTTTCGATAGCCTTGGCCATACCGCCCAGCTTTTCGATTTCTTGGATGTGTTCCCAAGCCTTGTGAGCAATTTCATTAGTCAAAGACTCTACATAGTAAGAACCGCCCCATGGGTCAACGTTCTTGCAGATGTTAGTCTCTTCCTGGATATAGATCTGCGTATTACGTGCAATACGTGCAGAGAAGTCGGTCGGCAAGGCGATAGCCTCATCAAGCGCATTGGTATGCAGTGACTGTGTATGTCCCAGTGCAGCAGCCATGGCTTCGATACAAGTACGGCCTACGTTGTTGAACGGATCCTGCTCGGTCAGTGACCAACCAGATGTCTGCGAGTGTGTACGCAATGCCAGTGATTTCGGATTCTTCGGATTGAACTGTTTCACAATCTTTGCCCAAAGCATACGTGCGGCACGCATCTTGGCGATCTCCATGAAGTGGTTGGTTCCGATAGCCCAGAAGAATGACAGACGCGGAGCAAAAGCGTCAATGTCCAGTCCGGCTCCTACACCTGCACGAAGATATTCCAGACCGTCGGCCAGAGTATAAGCCAATTCGATGTCTGCCGTTGCACCGGCTTCCTGCATGTGGTAACCGGAAATGGAGATAGAGTTGAACTTAGGCATCTTCTGTGATGTATATTCGAAGATATCAGAGATAATCTTCATCGAGAACGAAGGCGGATAAATATAAGTATTACGCACCATGAACTCTTTCAGGATATCATTCTGGATAGTACCAGCCATTTCCTCCAACTTGGCACCCTGCTCCAGTCCGGCATTGATGTAGAATGCCATAATCGGCAGAACGGCACCGTTCATCGTCATTGATACGGACATCTTGTTCAAAGGAATACCGTCGAACAAAACCTTCATGTTCTCCAGCGAGCAGATAGATACACCAGCCTTACCCACATCGCCTACTACACGTTCGTTATCAGGGTCGTAACCACGGTGTGTAGCCAAGTCGAAAGCTACCGACAGACCTTTCTGACCGGAAGCCAAGTTGCGACGATAGAAGGCATTTGACTCTTCGGCTGTAGAGAAACCTGCATATTGACGGATGGTCCAGGGACGCAGCGTATACATTACAGAATACGGACCACGCAAATATGGCGGAATACCTGCAGCAAAATCAAGGTGTTCCATACCTTCGAGGTCCTCTTTGGTATAAACAGGCTTCACATTGATGTGTTCCGGAGTTTTCCAGTCGGCCTGAATACCGTTGGCTTTCTGCCATTCAGCACCGTTAACGGGCTTGAAATTGGCATATATATCTATATTTTTAAAATCTTTTCTCATCTTCTTTGGTAGTTGACGAGGATTCAGCCGACAAGTTGCCAGGGAATTGTTCCTTGCAGCTTGTGTCCTTGTCCCCTTGTTAACTTAATAATTTAGCATTGTATTCTTTCAGGGTTTCCAATACGTTGACACGGACATGGATGAAATTCTCGATACCGGCAGCTTTCAACTCGTCCATACAAGCAGGTGCACCCGCTACGATAAACATGGCACGACCGTCCAAAGCCTTGAAGGCAGGAACAGCGTATTCGGCATATTCATCATCGCTTGAGCAAAGTACTACGATATCAGCCTTGGCAGCCAAAGCAGCTTCTACTCCTTCCTCAACCGTAGCAAAGCCTAAATTATCTACAACTTCGTATCCGGCACAAGCCAAGAAGTTGCAAGAGAACTGTGCACGTGCCTGACGCATAGCCAGATTTCCGATAGTCAGCATGAAGGCTTTCGGACGTTTGCCGGAAGTTTCAGTCTGCAGACGCAAAGCTTCGAACTCGCTTGCTGCACGGTCAAAGTTCAATGAAGGAACATCTTTCTCGCAAGTATCTTGTCCGCCACAGCAGCAAACGGCTTCCAAAGGACGTTTATCACCGGCCAACTCTGTAAAGTTAGGATACTGGTTAGTACCCAGCAGGATTTCTTTACGTTTGGCTACAGCTTCATGGCGTGCCTTGTTGCTTGCATTGACTGCTTCCTGTACCTTACCGGCTTTTACAGCAGCATAGAAACCGCCTTCTTCCTCAACGGCGAGGAACAGATCCCATGCCTGCTTAGCGATAGAAACGGTCAGATTCTCGATGTAATAAGAACCGGCAGCCGGGTCGATTACTTTATCGAAATGAGATTCTTCCTTCAGCAACAGTTGCTGGTTACGGGCCAGACGCTCAGAGAAGTCGTTCGGAGTCTCGTAAGCCTTATCGAAGGGTACTACTGTCATTGAGTCAACGCCTGCCAAAGCAGCACTCATGGCCTCGGTCTGTGTACGGAGCAGGTTTACATAAGAGTCGAATACTGTCAGATTGAATGAAGATGTTTCGGCATGTACCTTCATCTTAGCGGCACATTTGCAGTCGCCTTCGGCCAGATAAGAATCTACGATGTCGGCCCACAGCATACGTCCGGCACGGAACTTGGCTATTTCCAAGAAGTAGTTAGAGCTGATACCGAAGTTAAACTTAATCTTCTTGGCTACGGTTTCAGCGGGTACTCCGGCTTCGGTCAGCAGATTCATATATTCGTTACCCCAAGCCAATGCGTAACCCAGTTCCTGATAGATATAGGCTCCGGCATTGTTCAGGGTCAGTGCGTTTACATTGATTACGCGATATTGAGGCAAAGCAGCAGTAGCGGCAATCAAAGCCTTGGCTGTATCTACCAAGCTGCCTTTCTCCTTACCCTTGGACAACATTTTGTTCAGGTAATCGAAGTTAATAGAACCCTGCAACTTAGCCAGATCATATCCTTTCTTCTGGAAGTATTCCACCAGCAGATTGGCCAGTTCTACAACGTGTCCCTGACAAGTGGAGAAGTTCAATTCTACACAATCGGCACATATGCCTTCGAGTAACGCCTCCACGTATGCGGCGTTCAGTTCCTTGGCCTTTACATGGAAAGACAAGGAGTCGATACCTTTGTTCAGGATGTCCAGTGCCTTGGCATTGGCTTCCTTTACATCATCCACCTTGATTTCCTGACGAACCAGCCACTCGTTGTTGTCTTTTTTGTTACCTCTCAGATAAGGGAACTCACCCGGAAGAGCGTCAGTAGTCTTCAGTCCTTCAAGATCTTCCTTACGGTAGAAAGGTTTCACTTTGAATCCTTCGTTTGTTCTCCAAACGAGTTTCTTCTCAAAATCCGCACCTTTCAGGTCGGCTGTCACTTTCTCCATCCACTGTTCAGTGCTGACGGGAGAAAAGTCCGAGAAGAGTTTTTCTTTACTGTCTGCCATAGTTTATTTAAAAAATTAAAGATGAATACAATTCATAATGTCGTGAATAGACTTGCAAATATACTGAATTACTTCAAAGAAAAAGAGTTTTTAGGGAATTTTCGCACGCAATACTTACTTTATGATATAGTTTTTCTGCCAGACAGAGCTACATTCCCCGAACAGCTGCCGTGAATCCATCCATCCGGCAAAATAAGAAGATATCACGACAACGGCCGATAAGAGAAAAAAGAAGTCCTTTTTCTACACTCGCGCGACACAGCAAAATAAAAAGTAAGAAAAACTTTTGTTAACTCCTTTTGATTAAGTATTTTTGCGCGAAATTTCAAAAAGCACATTAATTAAGGAGTATGGATTGGTTAGAAAGTTTGTTATGGGATTCCACATCAGTCGCCCATATCGTCTGCTTGTATGCATTCGTTATTTCGGTGGGTGTGCTGTTGGGTAAGATTAAGGTTTTCGGTGTATCGTTGGGAGTGACGTTTGTCCTCTTCACCGGCATCCTGATGGGACACTTCGGTTTCACAGGTGAAACGCACATCCTGCACTTCATCCGCGAATTCGGCCTGATTCTGTTTGTATTTTGTATCGGTCTGCAGGTAGGACCGTCTTTCTTCTCTTCGTTCAAGAAAGGGGGAATGACACTGAACATGCTAGCTGTGGGTATTGTCGTGCTCAACATTGTAGTAGCACTTTCCATCTATTTCATAGCCAACGGGCAAGTGGAACTGCCCATGATGATCGGTATTCTATATGGTGCCGTGACCAACACTCCCGGTTTGGGTGCTGCCCAGGAAGCTTTGAACCAGCTGCATTACACGGGCGATCCCATCGCATTGGGTTATGCTTGTGCTTACCCGCTCGGTGTTGTCGGCATTATTGCTTCGATCATCGCCATACGGTATATCTTCCGCATCAACCTTTCGAAGGAAGAAAAAGAGCTTCAGAGTCAGGAATCGGACATGAAGCACCAGCCCCACATGCTTCACCTAGAGGTTCGTAACGAATCGATCGACGGTAAAAAGCTGTTGCAGGTAAAAGACTTCCTGGGCCGTCCGTTTGTCTGCTCGCGCATTCGCCACGAAGGACACGTCAGCATCCCTAGCCAAGATACAGAATTCCACATCGGCGACCAGCTCTTCATCGTATGTTCGGAAGAAGACGCTGCTGCCGTCACTGCATTCATCGGACGCGAAATCCAGGTAGACTGGGAAAAGCAGGACATGCCTATGGTTTCGCGACGTATCCTTGTGACCAAATCAGAAATCAATGGTAAAAAGCTGGGAAGCATGCACTTCCGCAGCATGTACGGCGTGAACGTGACACGTGTCAACCGTTCGGGTATGGACCTGTTTGCCGACCCGAATCTGATTCTGCAGGTGGGCGACCGCGTCATGGTGGTAGGTCAGCAGGATGCCGTAGAACGTGTGGCCGGCGTGCTTGGCAATCAGCTGAAACGCCTCGACACACCCAACATCATCACCATCTTCGTCGGCATCTTCCTTGGAATCCTGCTGGGAAGTCTCCCCATCGCATTCCCCGGCATGCCTACTCCGGTCAAGCTGGGTTTGGCTGGCGGTCCGCTTGTAGTAGCCATCCTTATCGGACGGTTTGGACATAAGCTGAAACTTGTCACCTATACTACAATGAGTGCCAACCTGATGTTGCGCGAAATAGGTATCGTACTGTTCCTTGCCAGCGTGGGTATTGAGGCTGGTGAACACTTCGTGCAAACAGTGGTCGACGGAAACGGACTGTACTACGTAGGATATGGATTCCTGATTACCGTCATCCCGCTACTGATTATCGGAATCATTGCTCGACTATATTGCAAGGTCAATTACTTTACGCTGATGGGTCTTATTGCCGGAAGTACTACCGACCCACCTGCACTGGCCTACGCTAACCAGATTTCGGGTAACGATGCACCATCAGTAGGTTATTCTACCGTCTACCCGCTGACTATGTTTCTGCGTATTCTGGCCGGACAGATGATATTGCTGGCCATGATGTAACGGCAAAAGACAATATTCGCCAACGTCAGAAGGCGTGCTCCATAAGGGAATAAATTTCTTTAGGCACGGATTACACTGAATTTCACGGATTATTCTTATTCCTTTCCCTGTGTTTTTCTGTGTAGTCCGTGCCTAAAATCTATAATATACCAGCCATTTTTGAGTTTGACACCCTCTTTTTACGCTCCGTATCATCCGGAGCATTCATAATCTTTTACACCCAAAGAAAGTAAAAGACTGAGGGTATCACAGTCGTATACCGAGATACCCTCAGTCGTATACTTAGGGGGTCTAAGTCGTATACTGAGGCACTCTAAGTCGTATAGCATCGAGCAGAGGACACAGAATCCTCAGAATCAGCAGATTGCGAATTCACCCGAAGAGTCTGTGAGCGTAAGAAAAAGACTTACTTACAGTTATTATACGAAACCTTCGCACAGCGCACGCCAGCGCTTTCGGCATCACTTCAGTTTCAGGCGGACAAACTCTTCGATAAAGTCCACCGTCTTCTCGATGCCAAGTACGGAAGAGTCGATGCACAGATGATAAGTCGAAGCCATTCCCCACGTCTTATAACTATAATAATTATAATACTCCGAACGCTTCTTATCGGCACGGTTCATCATTTCCTCGGCTTCGTTTTCAGAAATGCCATGCAAACGGCACAGACGCGCGATGCGGTCCTCGCGCGAAGCCGATACAAACACGTTAACACAACGCGGATTGTCGCGCAGGATGTAGTCGGCACAGCGTCCCACGAAAAGGCACGATTTCTCCGCAGCCAGCTTCCTGATGACGTCGCTCTGCACCTTGAACAGGGCATCGTTGCTTAAACAGTTCATCGACGGAAGCACACCATCGCTAAAGAACGGGAAACGCATCCCGAATATGCCTCCCACCATGCCTTGCGAAGCTTTCTCATCAGCCTTTTCGAAAAACTCACGGCACAGGCCACTCTCCTCCGAAGCCAGGTTGATAAGCTCTTTGTCATAAAAATCGATACCTAAACGCCGGGACAGTTTCTCGCCGATTTCGCGTCCGCCGCTACCCAACTGACGCCCTATATTGACTACAAATTTATCCATAATCTATTTTCAGTTTTATTGCACTAGCAAATATATATATTCTGAAGGAAAACACCATCAAAAAGTAAGAAAAAGGTTGCTCACCCCATTGTTGCATCTGACGCAGCTGCAGCCGACTTGAACTTGCGGAATTGCCAAATCAACATGAAGGCCGCCACCAGACTGGCCAGAAAATCAGAAACCGGCATACTGAACCACACTCCGTCGGCCCCCCAGAAGCGGGGCAAAATCAGCAGGCAGGGAAGCAAAATCAGCAACTGACGCGACAAAGACAGGAAAATGGCCTTCCCCGCCATCCCGATACTTTGGAAAAAGTTGGCAGTCACCATCTGAAAACCGATTATAGGGAAGAACATCACAATGATGCGCAATCCGCGAGCCGACAGATCGATCAGTTCAGCATCGGACGTAAAAATGCTTACCACCAACCGGGGTACCGCCATGCCCACCATAAAGCCGAACGTCGTTACCGCCGTGGCGTAAACGATAGTCAGCTTCAGCACCTTTGTCACACGCGGATAAAGTCGGGCACCGTAGTTATATCCGGCTATCGGCTGCATGCCCTGATTCAGTCCCATCACAATCATCACCACAATATATACCAAACGATTCACAATGCCGAAAGCACCGATAGCCAGGTCGCCCCCGTACCGTTTCAGTCCCTGGTTGATAAGGATAACGATAAAGCAAGCAGCCACATTCATCAGAAACGGCGACATACCGATGGCCAGTGAATCGAACACAATCTTACGTTTCAACCGGAAAATCCCCCGATGGAAATGAAGCAGTTCGTCACGATTGCTGAACAGCCTGAACTGCCACATAAGGGCAATGATCTGAGCCAGAATAGTAGCCACAGCCGCTCCACGGATACCCATGTCCAAACCGTAAATGAACAACGGGTCGAGAATCGTATTAATCACCACCGTAGCTATGGTAGCATACATGGCCTTCTGCGGATGGCCGGCCGAACGCAGCACCGAGTTCAGTCCGAGATACAAATGCGTCACGGCATTGCCCAGCAAAATAATCTCCATATAATCGCGAGCATAAGGCACCGTCTCGTCACTGCCGCCAAAGAAGTAAAGTATCGGGTCCAGAAACGGCATCACCACCAACGTAAATCCTACACCCAGCAGAATATTCAGCACCAGCACATTGCCCAGCACCCGCTGCGCCGTCTGATAGTCTCTCTGTCCGAGCTTGACCGATATCAGTGTAGACGCTCCCACACCCACCAGCGACCCGAAAGCCGCAGCCAGGTTCATCAACGGGAAGGTAAGAGCCAGACCGGAAATGGCCATCGGCCCAACTCCGTGTCCGATAAAGATACTATCTACCATGTTGTACAGTGAAGAAGCAGTCATTGCGATGATAGCCGGAACGGCATACTGCATCAAAAGTTTACCAATGTTTTCAGTACCCAACGCCGTGGGTGTCTTTTGTTGTCCTGTCATATCTTTCTCATTTATTCAATCCGGGCGCAAAGTTACTTCTTTTTCATCGGGTAGAAGTGTAAACAAAAGGTTAAAAATAGAGAATAAAAAAACAAAGAGCATAGATAAGGCGTCCCTTTGGCGTCATTTCGAGACAAAAAATAGTATTATTAAAAAAATGTTTCGTACTTTTGTACCCAAATAGAGTGAAATTTAACGATATGAACGTTTTAGAACTAAGTGAACAGGAAATCATTCGCCGCAACAGCATGAATGAACTTCGCGCGATGGGCATCGAGCCCTATCCCGCAGCAGAGTATGTAACCAACGCTTTCTCGACCGACATAAAAGCTGAATTCAAAGACGATGACGAACCGCGTCAGGTAAGCATTGCCGGACGTATGATGAGCCGTCGCGTCATGGGAAAAGCATCCTTCATCGAACTACAGGATTCCAAAGGACGTATCCAGGTATACATCACCCGCGATGACATCTGCCCCGATGAAAACAAGGACATGTACAACACCGTGTTCAAACGTTTGCTCGACTTGGGCGACTTTATCGGCATCGAAGGCTTCGTATTCCGTACCCAAATGGGCGAAATCAGCGTACATGCCAAAAAGCTGACTGTACTGGCCAAAAGCCTCAAGCCGCTGCCTATCGTAAAATATAAAGATGGAGTAGCCTACGACTCGTTCGAAGACCCCGAATTGCGTTATCGCCAACGCTATGTCGACCTCATCGTGAACGACGGTGTGAAGGAAACATTCCTGAAGCGCTCGAAAGTCATATCGACCATGCGTGCCGTGCTCGATGAAGCCGGCTATACCGAAGTCGAGACTCCCATCCTGCAATCTATCCCCGGAGGAGCAAGTGCCCGTCCGTTCATCACCCACCACAACTCGCTCGATATCGACCTGTATCTGCGTATTGCAACAGAACTCTATCTGAAACGCCTCATCGTAGGCGGTTTCGAAGGTGTGTACGAAATCGGTAAGAACTTCCGCAACGAAGGTATGGACAAAAACCACAACCCCGAATTCACCTGCATGGAGCTGTACGTACAATATAAAGACTATAACTGGATGATGAGCTTCACCGAGAAGTTACTGGAGCGCATCTGTATCGCTGTAAACGGTTGCACCGAAACACAGATTGACGGTAAGACCATCAGCTTCAAAGCTCCTTACCGCCGTCTGCCTATCCTCGAAGCCATCAAGGAAAAGACTGGATATGACCTCGAAGGCAAGAGTGAAGACGAAATCCGTCAGATCTGCCGTGAGCTGAAGATGGAGATCGACGATACCATGGGCAAGGGCAAGCTGATTGACGAAATCTTCGGCGAATTCTGCGAAGGCACCTTCATACAGCCTACTTTCATCACCGACTATCCTGTCGAAATGAGCCCGCTCACCAAGATGCACCGCAGCAAACCCGGCCTGACCGAACGCTTCGAACTGATGGTAAACGGAAAGGAACTGGCCAACGCATACAGCGAGCTGAACGACCCGATAGATCAGGAAGAGCGTTTCAAAGATCAGCTCCGCCTGAGCGAGAAGGGAGACGACGAAGCCATGTTCATCGATCAGGACTTCCTGAAAGCCCTGCAGTATGGTATGCCTCCTACGTCGGGTATCGGTATCGGTATCGACCGTCTGACTATGTTGATGACAGGAAAAGCCTTCATACAGGAAGTATTGTTCTTCCCGCAGATGCGTCCCGAAAAGGTTACTCCGAAGGATGCACCAGCCAAGTACATCGAACTCGGCATTCCCGAGGAATGGGTACCCGTTATCCAGAAAGCCGGCTATAACCAGATTGCCGACATGGCCAACGTCAACCCGCAAAAGTTACATATGGACATCTGTGGCATCAACAAGAAATATAAACTTGAGCTGAACAACCCGACCGTCAACGACGTAACGGAATGGATTGGCAGAATTAAGAATTAATAATGAAACTACCCGGAAAGATAGCCATTATGGGCGGAGGAAGTTGGGCTACCGCCATCGCCAAGATGGTGTTAGCCCAAGCCGAGTCAATCAATTGGTACATGCGGCGCGACGACCGCATTGCCGATTTCAAACGACTCGGCCATAATCCTGCCTACCTGACTGGCGTCAAGTTTGATATCAAACGTATCAACTTCAGTTCCAATATTAATGAAGTAGTGAAAGAGTCGGATACCCTTATCTTCGTGACTCCTTCACCCTACCTGAAGTCGCATCTGAAGAAACTGAAGACCAAAATCAAAGACAAGTTCATCATTACCGCCATCAAAGGTATTGTCCCCGACGACAACCTCATCGTGTCCGAATACTTCACCAAGGAGTATAACGTGCCCGCCGAGAACATTGCCGTACTGGCAGGACCTTGCCATGCCGAAGAAGTGGCTTTGGAACGTCTTTCGTACCTGACCATAGCCTGTCCCGACACAGCCAAAGCCTGCGTCATTGCCCGGCAACTGGCCAACAGTTTCATCAAGACCTCCGTCAGCAACGATGTAGCCGGCATCGAATACAGTTCGGTGTTGAAGAATGTATACGCCATTGCCGCCGGTATATGCAGCGGACTTAAATATGGCGACAACTTCCAGGCCGTGCTTATGTCGAATGCCGTACAAGAGATGAACCGCTTCCTGCAAACGGTATATCCTCTGAACAGAAACGTGTACGACTCCGCCTATCTGGGCGACTTGCTCGTCACCGGCTACTCCAACTTCAGCCGTAACCGCACGTTCGGTACCATGATTGGTAAAGGATATTCCGTCAAAAGCGCCCAGATAGAAATGGAAATGATAGCCGAAGGATATTACGGCACCAAGTGTATCAAGGAAATCAACAGGCACTATCACGTCAATATGCCTATCCTCGATGCCGTCTACAATATCCTGTACGAACGCATTTCGCCAACTATCGAGATCAAGCTGCTGACAGACTCTTTCCGGTAATATGCATACCCGACAGACAGACCATGCACAACGCCTGTAAAGGCTAATAAAGAACCTACGAACTTAAAAATTAGAATATTATGATTAGTTTGAACATTGAAAAAACTTTTGGATTTGTTTCCAAAGAAAGCATTTCCGCTTACGAAGCCCAAGTAAAGGCTGCACAAGAAGCATTGGAAAACGGTACCTGCAAGGGTAACGACTTCCTTGGCTGGCTGCATCTGCCTTCTTCCATCACGCCGGAACACTTGGCCGACCTGAAAGCTACCGCACAAGTTTTGCGCGACAATTGCGAAGTAGTGGTAGTAGCCGGTATTGGCGGAAGCTACCTTGGTGCACGTGCTGTCATCGAGGCCATGTCAAACAGCTTCGCCTGGTTGCAGGAAAAGAAGAACGGCCCCGTTATTCTTTTTGCCGGACACAACATCGGTGAAGATTATCTATACGAACTGACCGAATACCTGAAAGGAAAGAAATTCGGTGTTATCAACATCTCCAAGTCGGGTACTACTACCGAAACGGCTCTTGCTTTCCGCCTGCTGAAGAAGCAATGCGAGGACCAGCTCGGTAAAGAAATGGCCAAGAAAGTAATTGTAGCCATCACCGATGCCAAGAAAGGTGCTGCCCGCGTCACAGCCGACCGCGAAGGTTATAAATCATTCATCATCCCCGACAATGTAGGAGGACGTTTCTCGGTACTGACACCGGTAGGTCTGCTGCCTATCGCCGTTGCCGGATTCGACATCGAAAAACTGGTAGCCGGAGCAGCTGCTATGGAAAAGGCTTGCGGCCTTAACGTTCCGTTTGCTGAGAACCCTGCCGCCTTGTACGCTGCTACCCGCAACGAACTGTACAAGAACGGTAAGAAAATCGAGATACTCGTCAACTTCAACCCCAAACTTCACTACTTCAACGAATGGTGGAAGCAGCTGTACGGTGAATCAGAAGGTAAAGACGGAAAGGGTATATTCCCCGCAGCCGTTGACTTCTCAACCGACCTGCACTCTATGGGACAATGGATTCAGGAAGGCGAACGTACCATCTACGAAACCGTTATCTCTGTCGAAAAGACTCAGCACCAACTGACTGTTCCGACTGACGAAGCCAATCTGGATGGTCTGAACTTCCTTGCCGGCAAACACGTGGACGAAGTCAACAAGATGGCCGAACTTGGCACACAGCTGGCACACGTAGACGGTGGTGTACCCAACATGCGCGTCGTACTTCCGGCTCTCGACGAAGAAAGCATCGGCGGACTGATGTACTTCTTTGAAAAGGCATGCGGTATCAGCGGCATCCTGCTGGGTGTAAATCCGTTCAACCAACCGGGTGTAGAAGCTTACAAGAAGAACATGTTTGCTCTGCTGAACAAGCCTGGTTACGAAGAAGAGTCGAAGGCTATCCGAGCAAGACTGTAAAAGACAGATACTAATAACAGCGCAGGCAAGCGCAGTGAGATGGAAAACACCGTTCCCTGCAAAGCGGAACAGACATCATTTCCCCTCCTGCCTTTGTCTGCGCTGTCTGTTGTTTACCAACTCCTCATTCCGTATAACTCAAAAACTTATTATGTTCGAAAAATCCATATCCGACTATCTACAGAAACACGGCTATCCCCACTTGCAACTGAAAGCCGCCCTGTTCGACATGGACGGTGTACTGTTCAACTCCATGCCCTACCATGCCGACGCGTGGCACAAAGTGATGGAACGCCACGGATTGCACCTCAGTCGCGAAGAAGCCTATCTGCACGAAGGGCGCACCGGTGCCTCGACCATCAACATCGTCTATCAGCGCCAGTTTGGCAAGGACGCCAGCCCCGAACTGATAGAAAGCATCTATGCCGAAAAAAGCAAGGAATTCAACTCGCACCCCGAACCTGAACGGATGCCGGGTGCTTGGGAAACACTGCAAAAGGTCAAGGCGGCAGGCATTACCCCCGTTTTGGTGACAGGTTCCGGACAACACTCGCTGCTGGACCGCCTGACGCACAACTTCCCCGGTATGTTCGACCGTAGCCACATGGTCACAGCTTTCGACGTGAAATACGGCAAACCCAATCCGGAGCCCTACCTCATGGGACTGGAGAAAGCTGGTGTACAGGCCCACGAAACCATCGTCGTCGAGAATGCTCCCATCGGTGTACAGGCAGGTGTGGCCGCGGGTATCTTCACCATAGCTGTCAATACTGGCCCGCTCGACGGTCAGGTACTGCTCGACGCAGGTGCCAACCTGCTGTTCCCCTCCATGCAGGCACTTTGCGACAACTGGCAAGAACTGCTCGACGCATTGAAGAAGTAAAGCGAAAAAAGGCTATCTTTGCACCACGTTTAAAGGAAACAGCTGACTTACCATCATGATAGACCAGGCAACCATCGACCGGATTATGGACGCGGCACAGATCACCGATGTCGTGTCCGACTTCGTCACCCTGCGCAAACGCGGAGTGAACTATGTCGGCCTGTGTCCTTTCCACGACGATAAGACACCTTCTTTCTACGTATCTCCCTCGAAAGGGCTTTGCAAATGCTTTGCCTGCGGCAAGGGTGGAAACGCCGTTCACTTCATCATGGAGCACGAACAGCTGACCTATCCCGAGGCATTGCGTTACCTGGCCCGGAAGTATGGCATCGAAATCAAGGAACGCGAACTGTCCAACGAAGAAAAACAGGCGCAAAGCGAACGCGAAAGTCTTTTTGTCGTCAACCAGTTTGCACGCGACTATTTCCAGAACATCCTCCACAACCACGTGGACGGACGCAGCATCGGCATGGCCTACTTCCACAGCCGTGGTTTCCGCGACGACATCATCGAGAAGTTCCAGCTGGGCTACTGTACCGACAGCCACGATGCCTTTGCCCAAGAAGCCCTCAAGAAAGGATATAAGAAAGAGTTTCTGGTGAAGACCGGCCTCTGCTACGAGACGGACGACCACCGCCTGCGCGACCGCTTCTGGGGACGCGTCATCTTCCCCGTCCATACGCTGTCGGGCAAAGTGGTAGCCTTCGGCGGACGTGTGCTGGCCGCTGCCACCAAGGGGATCAAAGTGAAGTACGTCAACTCGCCCGAAAGCGAAATCTATCACAAGAGCAACGAACTCTATGGCATCTACTTCGCCAAGCAGGCCATCGTGAAGCAGGACCGTTGCTTCCTGGTGGAAGGTTATACCGACGTTATCTCCATGCACCAGAGCGGTGTGGAGAATGTGGTAGCCTCGTCGGGTACGGCGCTGACCACACAGCAAATCAAGATGATACACCGCTTCACCAACAACATGACCGTGCTCTACGACGGCGATGCGGCCGGTATCAAAGCCTCCATACGAGGCATCGACATGTTACTCGAAGAGGGCATGAACATCAAAGTGTGCCTCCTGCCCGACGGCGACGACCCCGACTCTTTCGCCCGTAAGCACAACGCTACCGAGTTTCAAGCATTCATCAACGAACACGAAACGGACTTTATCCGCTTCAAAACTAATCTGCTGCTGAAGGACGCCGGACGCGACCCCATCAAACGGGCCGAACTGATCAGCAATCTGGTACAAAGCATTTCGGTAATACCCGAAGCCATCGTGCGCGACGTATACATCAAGGAGTGCGCCCAGCTGCTGCATGTAGAAGACCGCCTGCTGGTGAACGAAGTGGCCAAACGCCGCGAGAAACAGGCCGAACAGCAAGCCGAACGCATCGAGCGCGAACGCCGGGCCGCCGCTGCCAGAGCCAACACACCCGCAGGCAACAGCGCAACCGTGCCCAACAGCGACATGCCACAAACTGCTGCCAACGCACCGACGGATGACATTCCCGCACCTGCCGCCGACAGCCCTACGCAGGAAACGGCTCCTGCTCCCTATCCCCCAACCGACTTCCCGCCCGAAGCCGCCCTACCGGCGGATGCATACGAGTCGTTCATCCCACAGGAAGGCAAGGAAGGACGGGAGTTCTACAAATACGAACGGTTGATTCTGCAAATGATTGTACGCTACGGCGAACGCGTCATGTGCAACACCACCGACGAAGCTGGCGAAGAAGTTCCGGTCAGCGTCATCGAATACGTAATAAACGACCTGAAAGAAGACGAACTCGCCTTCCACAACCCACTGCACCGGCAGATTATGACAGAAGCCGCCGCCCATCTGCACGACGAAGGGTTCATTGCCGAACGCTATTTCCTGAACCATCCCGACCCGGCCATCAGCAAACTGACTGTCGAGTTGGTCAGCAGCCGATACCAGCTGAGCAAGTACCACTCGAAGAACCAGAAAATTGTCACCGACGAAGAACGCCTCTACGAACTGGTGCCCACGCTGATGATCAACTTCAAGTATGCCATCGTCAGCGAGGAACTGAAGCACATGATGTTTGCCCTACAAGACCCCGCCGTGGCCAACGACAACGAAAAGTGCAACTCCATCATGCAGCGCTACAGCGAACTGCGCGAAGTACAGAGCATCATGGCTAAACGATTGGGCGACCGGGTGGTGCTGAGTTTCTAAAACGAACGAACCGATTCGCGTTATACTCCTTCCACCACCCACTTCTCAATGCCACGCGTGGCATTGCTGAAGTTCACACCTATCTTATAAAGTGTCCGCCCATCGGCAGCAAAAGGCAGGGGATATTGCTTTTCATTGATTTGCCGAAGGGCTTCCTCGGCGGAACCTTCCAGCTTAAACTCCATCACATAGATATAGCGGTCGGTCTTGACGACCATATCCACGCGGCCATAAGATGTATGATACTCCGCCTGCGTATAAAAGCCCAGCAGTTTGAAGACAATGAACAGCACGTTCTGGTAGTGAAGCTCCAAGTCGCGTATCAGCTCGTAGGGCGTGTCGGCAAAGAAGCTCTGGAGACGGTGCATGAAGGCGTCGATGTTACCGCTACGCACCTCTTTGACAAAGTTCATTATCTCGAAAGACAAATTGCCCGAAGGAAGAGAAGCATAATTGGGCAACAGGAATTTGGTGAAACCCTCTTCCACTTCCTGATTTGGGAAACCCAATTCATAGGTCCTGAACTCCCTGTCATACCCCTTAATAGTCAGATAACCGCTCTGATAGAGGATGGGAACAGGATTCATGTACATGGTGTCGATGCCCCCCAGCGAATCGGCCGTAGCCATCTCCTCGGTCAGGCGGTGCAAGTCGTACTTGCTGCGCTGGAGCAGTTCCACAAGGAAAGTTGGTGTGCCCGTTTCAAACCAGTAGCTGCCGAACTTCATCTTGGCAAATGTATTAAGCAGGCTAAACGGGTTGTAGATATCCTCGCTATCTTCCACGAAGTGGTATCCGTCGTATTGTTCTTTCAACTGCAGTTTAGCTTCGTCCTCCGTGAGATGGTTCTTTTGGGCCAGCATTGCGATGTCTTCCTTGAAATCGCGATGCAGTTCGCGTTCCGTAATGCCGCATATGCTGGCAAACCGGTCGTCGATGGAGATGTCCATCAGATTGTTCAGATCGCTGAACACGCTGACCTTGCTGAACTTTGTCACACCTGTCAGCAGGGCAAAGCGGAGGTATTTGTCACAACTCTTCAGTACACCGTAGAAGGCCTTCAGTGTGTTGCGGTAGTCGGTGAGCAGGGGTTCGTTGCCGATGGCCTGTAGCATAGGCTTGTCGTACTCGTCCACCAGCACCACCACATTCCGCCCCGTCGCCCGGCAGGCCTTCTCTATAATCCATGCGAAACGTTCTTCGGGAGCACGATCTTTCTTCTCGTCACCATACAAGGCTTCCCAACTCTCCAAGTGCTGGTTCAGGATGGCGGTCAGCGAAGCGGCGTCCTCATACTTCCGCGCGTTCAGGTCGAGGTGAAGCACGGGGTACGTCGTCCAGTCCTTCTCCAGCCCTTCCATGGCAAGTCCCTGGAAAAGCTCCTTCTTTCCTAAGAAATAAGCTTCCAACGTAGAGATGAGCAGGCTCTTGCCAAAACGGCGTGGACGGCTCAGGAAGTAATATTTGCCCGTCTTTACCAACTGATAAATCAGAGATGTTTTGTCTATATAACAATAACCGCCCCGACGTATCTCTTCAAAACTCTGTATGCCTACCGGATAAATCTTGCTCATGTTCCTTCAGAATAATAAGTTACGCAAATATACATTTTTCTCGCAAACAACAGTCAGACATCGCAAGAAAAAACCGCCGCTCCCCACCCGCGCGAGCGACACTTGCATTACATTTCTGAAACACTTGTGTGGCTCGCGAGCCGTACAAGTGTCGCTCACGAGCCGTGCAAGTGTTGCTCAGACGCACGAAAAACGGGGATCATTTTTGCAAACAGACAGCACACAGACTTGTTCCCGAATCCTTTACCTGGCAGCCTCCTGCAACTGTTCCTTCAACTTATCCCACTGTTCGGGCGAGGCAGCCGAAGTGAAGCGAATCTTCCCCTGCTTGTCGAAAATGACGTAACGGGGAATGCTCAAGGCACCCTGACGGCCAAAGGTGTCGTACACTTCCTGATGGAAAGTATTCTGCACGCGGACGTGCTCGCCTTTCAATCCATAATAGGCAGCCATCTTCCGCCACTTCTCATCGTTCTCCGGACGGTCGATGGAGAGATAAAGCAATACCACATCATTGGCTGCGGCATACTCCTGCAACGGACTGATGTGGGCAAATGCCGCACGGCAGGGGCCGCACCATGTAGCCCAGATGTCCATAAAGATAACCTTGCCTTTGTACAGGTCGGTCACATCTTTTATTGTCTGGGCCGAGCTGACGTCGGGGAAATGGAGGTCGGCCGGAATAGCGGTTTCGTTGAAGGCACGGTTCTTGCCCACAGCACGGCTCACCCACGGCATCCAAGGGCTTTCGGGATGCAGTTTGCAGAACTCGTCGGCCAGCGGAAGCAGCGCCGGGTCGTAACGTTGCTGCCCTTCATCTTCAAGGAAAAGTTGTGCCATAGCGGCCTCTTGCGCCTTGCCTGTCAGCCGATGCTCAAAATCGTAAAAGGCCAATTCGACTCCCTTTTCCACCCCTTCGGGCTTCGGCTCGCCTTTGGTGTAGTAGCGGATGTCGGTGTCATAGCTCACCACCGAATAGAAAGCCCTGGAGAAAGGGCTGTACGGATGATTGATGGAGCAGAAAGTCGTCATGCTGTCCAGCTCGGCCAGCCATTCCTGCTTCGTGGCTTCGGACGACCGGAAGGTGGTGGCCAGCAACTGATTCTGGAACGCCAGCAGCAACTGCATGCGTATGTCCTGACGGGCTTTGTCACGGAGTTCCTCGTCCACACCTTCCACCTCCTTGTCCAGCGACAGGGCATAGTCCGTCAGCTTGCGGCGTACCGATGCAGCGATGGTATCATCGGCTATTTCCCAACGGTCGCCCTGACGGGTCCGGATGTCGAACACGTCATCGTACAGCTGTGACATCACTTCTGCCACATGAGTTATTTTTTCGTCCTGACCTTCCAGGATAGTCATCGGCTGCTCGGACTGTCCGTCCAGCTGCACCCGGATATTTCCGCCTTTTGTCAGCAGCGTACCCAGCTTCTTTTTCCCATACAGAGCGAGGTTGAAACATTCATATTCGCCCCCGGGCAACGTCAGCGCGAAGGTACTGTCGGCCTGTAAGGCCAGTGTATCGTAAGTTTCCGAATTGAACATCCCGCCGACCGAATGGTAACAGATAAGAGTCGCCCCGTCGGCATTGCGCAGGGAACCTGTGATACGGATTTCCTGACGTGTAGTACATGCAGCACACAAGCTGCCCAGACATACAGCCCCGAGGACAGCTCTCCATACATTTCGTTTCATGTGTTTCATTATTGATTAGGCTATTAGAAAAAACGGCGGAACATCCACCTGACACAAAGGTAACGTTTTTTATATCAAATACAAAGACTCCAGTTAAACAGAAAAGATTTCCGGAAGCTGCCCACTACGGTAGTTTATAAAACAAAGAAACGGCCGGGTAAATCAGGAAAAGCCAGCAAAGCATCAGTGCACTGCCTTTGCACTGATGCTGCAACGCCTTTGCAGCAACGGTGCAACGCCTTTGCAGTGGCAGTGCATCGCTTTTGCACCGACAGTGCACAGAAGTTGCAACAACACACTACAGGCATATTGAAAAAACAAAGTCCATAGTCAGCAACCCTAAAGAAGAGTATTACATTACTGACTATGGACTTTACGCGCCAGCCCAAGGGAAGCTGGCTATAGAAATACGTCTGCTATAAGTTATAGACAGATCACAGGGAAGTAGAGTGATGCTTGATAAGATTCATGAACTCCTCTCTCGTCTTTGCCTGATTGAAAGCACCGGTGAAATCGGAAGTTGTGGTGATGGCATTCTGTTTCTCTACGCCTCGCATCTGCATGCACATGTGCTTGGCCTCGACCACCACCATTACACCCAGCGGATTGAGCGTCTCCTGAATGCATTCCTTAATCTGCAGCGTCATGCGCTCCTGCACCTGAAGCCGGTGCGAGAAGATGTCTACCACACGGGCAATCTTGCTCAACCCCGTGATGTAGCCGTTAGGAATATAAGCCACGTGCGCTTTGCCATAGAAAGGCAGCATGTGGTGCTCGCACAGGGAGAAGAAATCAATATCCTTCACAATCACCATCTGACTGTATTCTTCCTTGAACTTGGCCGAACGCAACACTTCATGAGGGTCCATCGTATAACCCTTGGTCAGGGTCAGCATGGCCTTGGCCACACGTTCCGGTGTTTTCAGCAATCCTTCACGCTCCACATCTTCACCCAGCAAGGTAAGGATACGCTGGTAGTGTTCCTTCAACTCATCCAATGCAGGAGACTCTATTTCTTCTTTTCCTAACATAGCTTTTTTATATTTGAGACTTTATAATGGTATATTAATCTGTTCTCTCACAATCGAAACTTCTTTGAAAACGCCCGTAGCACGCAGTTTTCGCATCATCGCATCGGCTTCTTCAATGCTGCGGTAATCGCCCGCCCGACACAGCCAGCGGGGCGGATTGAAAGAAGTGTAAACGGCCAGCTCCGGAAAATATTCCTTGATGCGCGAAGCCACCGCATGCGCCTCGTTCTTGGCCTGGCGGGTATTGTTTCCGGCATACACCTGAATGCGATAGCCCGAAGTTTTAATGGTTCTGGTGTCATCGCTTCCGGTAGATACATACTCCGAACCGATCAGAGCCGTGATACGCGCATCCTGATGGACACGCACCTTGCCTTGTCCGGGCACATCGCGCTCCAGACTTTTCACTATGTTGTTCTGCGCCACCGAAAAGGTTACGAAAGCGAAGCATACCACTAAAAACAAACCAAGTCTTTTCATATATAATATGTATATCGATATGTGATGATTAAATATTGCATCCTCTCACTTCTTGCCGGCCAGGCAGAAAGCCCCGACAGACATGCGGCTTTTTCAGATACGGACTATACGTCATACATAAACGCTTTTCACCTATAATCCGTGTCCGGACAACGGCCTCGCCCAAAGGCTACAAACCGATTCATGTTTCCGACACACCGCCAGGTTCAGTTCACCGATCCTCGGAAAGTGGAAGAAAAGGCAATTGATAACAAGCGAAAACGACTTGTCGGAATGTTGCATCCGCACCACGTTACCCGTTATCAATTGCCCGTTATCAATTATTCATTGAATGCGTCGATGATGCCCTTGAAGTCAGCAGCCTTCAAAGCAGCGCCACCAATCAGACCACCGTCAACATCGGGTTTTGCAAACAATTCCTTGGCATTCGAAGGCTTGCAGCTGCCACCGTAAAGGATAGAGCAGTTGTCAGCGATTTCCTTGCCATACTTCTCGGCTACAGTAGAGCGGATGAAAGCGTGGATTTCTTCAGCTTGCTCCGGAGTAGCAGTCTTGCCTGTACCGATAGCCCATACCGGTTCGTAAGCCAGGATAACTTTCGAGAAGTCCTCAGCAGACAGAGAGAATACAGAAGCCAGCTGTGCGGCAACTACTTCGTTCTGCTTGTTAGCCTCACGCTCTTCCAGTACCTCACCGATACAGAAGATAGGAGTCAGACCATTGGCCAAAGCCAGTTTTACTTTCTCTTCCAGGATTTCTACTGTCTCGTGATAGTAAGCACGACGCTCTGAGTGACCCAAAATTACATATTTTGCACCTGTAGAAGCAACCATAGCAGCTGAAACTTCACCGGTATAAGCGCCCGATTCCTTATCAGCGCAGTTTTCTGCACCTACACCAATCTTGGCAGGGTCTACCAACGGAGTAACCGATGCCAGGTGAATAAACGGTGTACAGATGATTACATCACAGTTAGGCTTTTCGTTAGCCAGTACTTCATTCAGTTCTTTTGCAAGAGCAATACCCTCCTGAAGGGTTTTGTTCATTTTCCAGTTTCCTGCAACAATGTTTTTTCTCATTTTGTTTATATTTAAAAAGGGTTAATAATTTCTGTAACTTTACTGCTGCTCTTCATCACGCTGCGGCTTGCTGCGTTCCGCTTTCTTCTGCAATCTGACCACAAACAGCTGATCGGCTCCAATGACAAAGGCCAATGGAACAATAAACCACAAGAGCACATAGCCCATCGTGTACCAATCGTTCACATATTTCTGACGGCCCAGTTCCAGTTTGTCCAGACTATCGGTCAGCACATATTCATCGGGCAGCTGGCTGTCACTCCACTTGTTCAGAATAGTACCGTCCTTAATCAGCAACAATCCTGGATTGGAACGTATGATAGTCTTCAACGTAATGTCGTCCATCTGGCAGAACGGATATTCGGCACCCGTACGGTCGCACCACAAAGCAATGGCGTCTTCAGGCGAAGAAGTCAGGGCATAAAATCCATATCCGTGTTCTACACTATAATCGTAGATTTCATTAATAAGATCGATATTGCTGTCATCAGCCTCCTCTATGCGATGGGCCACCAACAAGAAGGTATATCCGCGACTGGTCAGTACACTGTCTGTAATGTCCGTCCCACTCGTCAGACTCTGCATCGCAAAATCATGAATAGGCGGTTCGTACCCCTTCTCCTTGACAATCGTACGGGTTTCGACAAACGTCCAGGTGCTGTCCGGATAGTTATCCAGCGTAAACTCTTTCCGCTTACCATCTTTCTCCATCACAAACGTCGTTTCAAGTACACTGAGCTTAGCCCCTTCGGGAATCTCCATCCCGGCCTTGATATTCGTGCCTATCTTATAAGGACGGAAATCAAGCAAAGGCAGGTTGCGCAAGCAATAGGCCGACAAAGCAAACACAAAAAGAATGGTATACATGGAAAAAATCCATTCCATTTTCAGGGTAATGAACCTTGTTATCTCCCGCCACTGACGGAATACAGTAACAGCTGCAACCAACAGCACCACATTCTTGCCAAAAGTCTGCCAGTTAGTCAGCACCAGTGCATCTCCGAAGCAACCACAATCCGACACCGGATCGGCTAAAGCCAGATAGAGCGTCAACGGAGTCATCACAAGCATCAGCAGAAATGCCAGCGTCGAAGAAATCTTCCGCCGAATACCTAAGAAAAGATAAATACCAGCACAGAACTCGATTGCTGCAAGCAATACGGCGAATAGTAACGGCCAATATCCCGGAAACCACGAAATCAGATTGAATGCAGTCAGATAATCCTGAATTTTATAAAACGAGCCAAAAGGATCTATCGCTTTTACAAATCCGGAAAAGATGAACACTACAGCCAAAACGAAACGGCAGATGTTCACCCACACTTTCATGATAATATGTTTCTTATCAGTCTCCAAACTCTATCTTTATCAAACCGAATACAGAGTAATTAATCATATCCATATAGTTGGCATCCACTCCTTCCGACACCAACGTCTGCCCAGCCAGACTCTCTATCTGTTTGGTACGGTAAATTTTCATCAGAATCAGATCTGTATACGAACTGATACGCATACTACGCCAAGCCTCATCGTAATCGTGATTTTTGGCAAGCATCAGGTCAAGCGACTGCTTGGCATACTTGTCATACAAGGCCAAAGCCTCCTCATTCGATATATCGGCCGACTCGGCATATCCCAGTTCCAGCTGTATCAGTCCTACAATTCCATAATTTACAATGGCAATAAACTCCGAACGGATTCCTTCATCCACCAATGCCACTCCTTTAGTCTCAATACTACGTATGCGATTGGCTTTAATGAATATCTGGTCGGTAACAGAAGAGGGACGGAGAATGCGCCACGCCGGACCGTAATCGTGTAGTTTCTTCGAGAACAACTCACGACATACCGCAATGACATGCTCAAATTGTTGTTTAGTATCTTTCATTTCCTTACTAATAGGCCACAAAGATAGTGATAATTGGAGAGAAATGAAAAGAGGACACTCTAAAATCTATTTAAAGTGCCCTCTTGCTATAAAGATTGTTTACGTTTTTGTTATGAACAACGCAATACCTGCCCCGGACGCAAGATTGTTCTGCGCGTGATACGGTTCAGCTTGCAAAGTTTATCAATGGAAACACCCTGACGGGCAGCGATTTTAGACAATGTATCTCCTCTTTTAACCTTATAGAACAAACCTTCGCCCGAAGCCATGCTCTTAGCTTTGTCCGAAGATCCTTTCGTCTTCTGGAAAGTATAGGAGTCTGCTACGATATCCTGTTTTTCAAAATCAAACATCAAAGCAGGATTAATAGGAATTCCCAAGAAACGGGTTTCGAAATGAAGATGCGAACCTGTCGAGCGACCTGTATTTCCACCCAAGGCAATCGGTTCACCGGCCTTTACACGTTGATTCACATCGACCAACTGCTTAGACAAGTGGCCATACACTGTCTCCAGACCATTATCATGACGGATCACTACATACTTTCCATAGCCGCGCCGTCCCTGATTCTTCACAATACGGACTTTACCGTCGAAAGCTGCACGGATCGTGTCGCCTACATATACTTTAATGTCCAATCCGTAGTGAGCACGACGCCGACGGGGACGATACCCAAATACATCGGTAATGCGGGTGTGCTCGGTAGGCATACAGAAACCCGTCAAATCAAACGTATATTTTTCAGGTACAATGGCATTTCCGTAAGCCTGTACAAGTTCATTATTCCAATTGGGATAGAGATCAAGCCCCGGATACAAAGCCTGTTCGGCACGTATCTGTTTCTGTAAAGCCAGCGAATCTACACTTTTTAATTTTCTATCAATCGGAGCCTGACGGGCAATAAGGTCTTGAGAAAAAGAATTCAGGCTGACCATAGCCGCCGCGGCTATCAAAACTGTTTTTATTCCTTTAAAACTCATTCTGTCTGTTGTCTTTCATTTTTGATACCCGTGGCAAGTATGTAATTAGAGAATCAGAGGCTTGTTCAACGCGAATATCCAGATTATTTTTAAAAATTTCCCCAAAGATAAAACTTCTCGCTGAAAAAGAGTACCCTTTATTAACTATTTTTTCAAGAGTAACAATCTAAAAACAAAAGGAAACAGGCTCTAACCCCCTATAAATAGGGGGAATAAGGCTAAATATGTTATACAACATAAAAGCGGAAATAAAGTGTATATTTAACCGTTTTTTCAACTAATGGCCGCCCAGTTAACGTTCGTCTTCCGCAAAGCCTTCAATTGTCTCCAGAGTATTTCATTTTCAGGAAGAACTCCGTTCGGATCAGCATCTACAATTTTTTGTGCCACTTCGCGCACATATTGCAGCAACTGACCGTCACGGGCTATATCGGCTATCTTCAGATCGAAGGCAATGCCGCTTTGCTGCGTTCCCTCCAGATCGCCCGGTCCACGCAGTTTCAGGTCGGCTTCGGCTATCTCAAAGCCATCATTGGTCCGCACCATAATCTCCAACCGTTTGCGGGTATCTTCTGCCAACTTGTAACCGGTCACCAAAATACAATAAGACTGGTCGGCTCCACGCCCTACGCGTCCGCGCAACTGGTGAAGCTGGGACAAGCCGAAACGTTCGGCATTTTCAATAATCATCACCGAAGCATTAGGCACATTCACCCCTACCTCGATCACAGTGGTAGCCACCATAATCTGCGCCTCACCCGACACAAAGAGTTGCATTTCCCGGTCTTTTTCGGCCGGCTTCATCTTGCCATGCACCTTACATACCTTACAGTCAGGGAATGCTTCACATACATGCAAATATCCTTCCTCCAGATTTTTCAGATCTATCTTCTCGCTCTCCTTTATCAGCGGATAGACAATGTACACCTGACGTCCTTCCTCAATCTGCTTCCGCACCGAACGATACAGACTCTCACGCCGATTGTCGAACTGATGAATCGTAGCGATCGGTTTCCGTCCCGGCGGCAATTCGTCAATCACCGACACGTCCAGATCGCCATACAGCGTCATGGCCAATGTACGCGGAATAGGGGTAGCCGTCATTACCAGCACATGAGGGGGCTGCGCACTCTTTGTCCACAGTCTGGCCCGTTGGGCAACACCAAAACGATGCTGTTCGTCGATGACCACAAAGCCCAACGAAGCAAAGTTCACCGTATCTTCGATAACGGCATGTGTACCTATCAGAATCTGTACCTCGCCGCTGAGCAGCCCTGCCAGAATCGCTTCCCGGCGCTTTCCCTTCACCGAACCGGTGAGCAGTTCCACCCGTACATCCATACCATGCAGAAACTCCCGGATTGTATCGTAATGCTGATTGGCCAGAATTTCGGTAGGCGCCATCATACATGCCTGATAACCGTTGTCAAGTGCTATAAGCATACTCATCAGCGCCACAAGCGTCTTTCCGCTACCCACATCGCCCTGCAACAGGCGGTTCATCTGCCTGCCCATCCCCATGTCGCGACGGATTTCCTTCAACACCCGCTTTTGAGCATTGGTCAGTTCGAAAGGAAGATTTTTGGAATAAAACGTATTGAATATATCGCCTATTTTGCTGAACACATATCCCCGATACTTGCGTTGCCTGTCGCGTGCATAACGCAAAATGTTGAGCTGTACATAGAACAGTTCTTCAAACTTCAACCGATATTGCGCCTTACGCAGCAGTTCGGCACTGGTCGGGAAGTGTATGTTTACCAGCGCTTCGGTCAACGGCATCAGATGATGTTCGCGCAGTATGGCCGGCGACAGCGTCTCGGGCAGAGGATCAGAAAGCAGTTTTACCACCGTAGCCATCATTTTCTCGATAGCATGGGAGTTGAGCGAACTGCGCTTCATTTTCTCCGTCGTATTATAATAAGGACGCAGCCCCATCGTTTCAAGTTTCAAATCGGCCACAGCATCCACATCAGGATGGGCTATGTTGATGCGTCCGTTGAAAACCGTAGGCTTTCCAAAGACGATGTATTCCTGACGGATCTTATATTTTCCTATAATATATTTCACCCCCTGAAACCAGACCAGGTCCACCACTCCCGTTCCGTCGGAAAAATGAGCCACCAGTCTTCGGTTGCGTCCTTCGCCCACATCCTCGAAACTCAGGATCTCACCCTTCAGCTGTATGTAAGGCATGTTGCCATCCAGCTCGTATATACTGTATATACGGCTCCGGTCTACATATTTATAAGGGAAATAATACAATAAGTCGTGCAAGGAATATATACCCAGCTCCTTGTTGAGCACAGCAGCCCGCTGAGGTCCCACGCCCGACAGATATTTTATGTCACGCGAAGCTAAATCGAACATAACAAAGCTTCGGCAATCTTCAAGTCAAAAGGAGTAGTTATCTTGATATTCTCGCGGTTGCCTTCTGTCAGCCAGACAGGTTCGCCCAAAGCCTCTACTACAGAAGCATCGTCGGTAAAGTCGGACGTATAAGGCTGACGATAAGCCCGCAGCAGCAATTCTGCGTCAAACACCTGAGGAGTCTGCACCAGCCGATACTCGTCACGGGGCACTGTCTCGCTTCTTCCTCCCTGACACAGGTGACGGACAGTCTCTACCACATTGATCACCGGAACAACCGCTTTCTTTTCAGCAGCCTGTTCGTAACAGCGGGCAATCACCTCTTGCGACACAAACGGACGAACTCCGTCGTGCACACCAACCAGACCGGACGTGTTTACCCTTTCCAGCGCATTCTTTACGGAATGAAAACGGGTTTCTCCGCCATCGGCCACTTCGTGAGGCACAGTAAAATGGTGCTCCCGGCACAGTTGTGCCCAATACGCCTGTTGGCTGGCCGGAAGCACCAATATAATCCGCATTTCCCGATCGTAGTCATAGAAAGCCTGCAACGTGTGCATCAGCACAGGCTTTCCTCCTATCGGAAGAAATTGCTTGGGCAACTCGCTGCCCATGCGCAATCCTTTTCCACCGGCTACAATCAGAGCGTATTTCACAGATAAAATGTATTAACGGATGATTATTCGATTATCCTATTCTCAATCGGGCACACACATGGCCTGCTTCAATTCGGCCACTTTCTCGGCTCCCAGCAGATGTTCAACCACTGCCAAAGCAAACGGCAATGCAGCAGCAGGGCCTTTTCCGGTAATGTAGTTACCTTCTTTCTCAACCAAAGCACCGGTATATTGGGCACCTTCCAGATACTTGTCAAATCCTGGATAGCAAGTAGCCTTGCGTCCTTTCAGCAATCCCATCTTACCCAGAATCATCGGAGCGGCACAAATGGCAGCAATCGGTTTGTTTTCATCGGCAAACCGCTGTATCAGTCTGTGCAAATCCTCGCAAGCATCCAATGTAGTCGCACCAGGCAGTCCACCAGGCATCAGAATAAGTTCGGCATCAAAGAAATCACAATTGACTATATTCTTGTCGCAAAGCACCGGAATGCCGTGCGAACCTGTTACTATCTCATTAGGAGTTACACTCACCATTTCTACCTGAAGACCGGCACGCTTCATGACGTCTACAGCAGAAAAGGCTTCCATTTCTTCAAATCCATCGGCAAAAAATACATAAACTGTACCCATAACTTTTATCTCCTTTTATTTTAAATTAAAGTAATATGTTATTGTTCCCGTCTGATTATCCACTCCGCCCACAGCATTGAAACGTGCTTTCCGGGCCGCGTCTTCGGCTGCTTTGCGCAAAGCAGAGTTTACGGTATTGGTTTGCCTGTTGATACTGGTTGCTATCACACGTCCGGCCGGATTCACCGTAATGTCCACCACTACCCGGCCTTCGTCCTGCACATTATATACAGGCTTCGGCAGGCCACCTTCACCCAGCGAACGGCCTCCCAGACTGAACGTACCATAACCGCCTACACCCGAGGTCGCTCCGGTCGGTGCATTTCCCGTCGGACTGCCTTGTATACCCTTTCCTTCGGTATTTCCCTTGCTGCCCATCTGCGCACCTTTACCAAACGCTCCGGCTACACGCTTACGGGCTGCTTCTTCGGCTTCCTTGCGTTCTCTCTCGGCTTTCGCTTCGGCCAGCTTACGGGCTTCTTCTGCCTTTTCGGCTTCCGTTTTCTCCGGTTTCTTCGGTTTTTCCGTTTTCTTCTTTACCTCAGTCTTTGGTTTGATGGCTACAGTCTCTTCCTCTTCCTGGGTAATCATCTCCTGTTCGGCTGCCTCCTGCACTTCGGGAGCAGTCTGTTCAGGCACCACGTCTACCTCTACCAGCGACGGATCGGCTGTCCCCCATGCATCGGGTACTTCACCCAGCATCACGGGCATACCATCTTCTTCCACCTTCTCGGGCAGACTGAAACCGACCAGCAACAGAAGGGCTACAATAGCCACATGCACCAGCAACGCGCCTGTCAGTCCTACATATTTTGCTTTTTTCTTGGAAGAGAGCATCGGTCTATTTGTTGTTTTAACTGTTCATAATAAACAATGGCGAACATGCGCCCCTCCGTTCATCTGTTTTCAGGCGGACGGGTAGCAAGCACCATCTTGAAATGGTTCTCGTTGGCAATGTTCAGCACCTTTACGATTTCGCGGTAAGGCACCGACTCGTCAGCATAAAGAGCCACATACATCTCCGGCTCGCGAGCTGCACATTCCTTCAGGAAAGGTGTCAGCTCCTCGACCGACAAGTTACGCTCCTTGTCGTTGCCGAATGCTGCATACATATTCAGATCCTTGTCGATAATCACCCGCGCCAGGGGCTTGGCCGATGTCTGCTGTTTGCCTTGCGGCAGCAACACCTTGATGGCATTGGGCGACACCATGGTCGAGGTGATCATAAAGAATATCAGCAACAGAAAGATGAGGTCCGTCATGGACGCCATGCTGAAATTGGGTGATATTTTGACTCTGCGCTTTAACATGAAGGTTGATTCAATAAGTCCATAAAGGCCATTGTCTTGGCTTCCATCTTATTCACTACGCCGTCAATCAGCGTCACCAGATAGTTATAGGCAAACATGGCTATGATACCTACAATCAGACCACCCACGGTTGTAATCATGGCCTCATAGATACCGCTCGAAAGCAGCGTGATGTCGATATTGTTACCGGCGTTGGCCATCTGCCAGAAAGCACGTACCATACCGGTCACCGTACCAAGGAATCCCAGCATCGGCGCACCACCCGAAATGGTTGCCATGATCGTCATGCCTTTTTCCAGTTTGGCCACTTCGAAGTTACCCACATTCTCGATGGCAGCCTGCACATCGTTCACCGGGCGTCCCAGGCGGCTGATTCCTTTTTCAATCATACGTGCCGAAGGTGTATCTACACTGCGGCAATAGGCTATGGCAGCCTTCAGTTCACCGCTCAGTATGTAGTCCTTTATCTTGTCCATAAACTGCGGATCTTCCTTGCCGGCTTTCCGGATAACGTAGTTGCGCTCGAACAGAATGTAGAAGCACAGCAGGGACATCAGGCCCAGCAGTACCATAATCCAGCCACCTTTCATGGCCATACTCCACAGGTTCATCTCGTCGGGTGTGTTGACAGGTGTCAATACCGGATTGGCACCGGCAATCGAATCGGCAAGCGCTGGAGCCACTTGGGCCCATAAAAGCATCAGATTCATCAGCGTAGACAGTTTTTATATTCCTGAATAGTACGTTCCAGTCCCAGGTACAACGCATCGCATATCAGCGCATGACCAATGGAGACTTCGTCCAGCCAGGGAATGTTTTTATAAAAATAATTCAAGTTCACCAAACTCAGGTCGTGTCCGGCATTCAGTCCCAGTCCCAGACTGCGTGCCACCTTGGCAGCCTCTACAAAAGGAGCCACGGCAGCCTCCCGGTCCTTCGGATAGGCACTGGCATAAGGCTCCGTGTAGAGTTCCACACGGTCGGCACCTGCCTTGGCCGCGTATTCTATCATTTCCGGGTCGGTCGACACGAAGACCGATGTACGGATGCCCGCACCGTTGAACGTATCCAGCACTTCCGACAGGAAACTCTGATTAGCTTTCGTATTCCATCCGGCATTCGAGGTCAGCTGCGTAGGGCTGTCGGGCACCAGTGTCACCTGATGAGGTTTCACTTTCAGCACCAGGTCAATGAACTCAGGAGCAGGATAACCTTCGATATTGAATTCGGTACGGAGCAGGGGGCGCAAATCATAAACGTCGCTCCGGCGTATATGCCGTTCGTCCGGACGGGGATGAACGGTAATGCCGTCAGCCCCAAAGTTTTCGCAATCCAATGCCACTTTCACCACATTCGGTACATTGCCACCGCGGGCATTACGCAACGTAGCAACCTTGTTTATATTCACGCTTAATCTTGTCATAATACGTTCGATAGTTTGCGGCAAAAATACAAATAATAGCGATAAGTTGTCAGCAATCTGAGAAAAAAATGGCATCTTTGCAACGTATAATAACAGACTGAATATGAAATTCGCCATTATCGGAAACACCTATCAGGCAAGCAAATCATCTCATGCCGAAACCCTTCTGCACATCCTTCACGAGCGGAAAGCAGAACTTTGTATCAGCCGGGAGTTCCATCGTTTTCTGTCCGACGACCTTCATCTGAACGTTCCTCCTGCCGAATTGTTCGACGGTGACAACTTTCAAGCCGACATGGTCATCAGCATCGGCGGCGACGGTACTTTTCTGAAAGCTGCCAGCCGGGTAGGCAAGAAAAACATTCCGATACTGGGTATCAACACCGGCCGGCTGGGCTTTCTGGCCGACATTTCGCCGGTCGAGATGGAAGAAACTTTCGACGAAATCTACAATCATCACTATAAAGTAGAAGAACGCAGCGTACTTCAGCTGCGCTGCGACGGCGGGCATGTGTTTCAAGAGCCTTATGCCCTCAACGAGATTGCCGTACTGAAACACGACAGCTCGTCCATGATCAGCATACATACTTATATTAACGGTGCTCACCTCACTACTTACCAGGCCGACGGACTGGTCATAGCCACGCCTACCGGCTCTACAGCCTATTCGCTCAGCGTGGGCGGCCCTGTCATGGTGCCCCACAGTCAGACCATCGCCATCACCCCCGTGGCACCCCACAGCCTGAACGTGCGTCCCATCGTCATCTGCGACGACTGGGAAATCACCCTCGAAGTCGAAAGCCGCAGCCACAACTTTCTGGTAGCCATCGACGGCCGTAGCGAATCGTGCAAGGAAGGAACAAGGCTGCACATCGCACGAGCCGACTACAGCATAAAGGTCGTCAAACGCTACAACCACATTTTCTTCGACACACTCCGCAACAAGATGATGTGGGGAGCAGATGTACGGTAATAAAGCACATTTTTCGCTTTTAACGGTTCGAATCAGCCTTGCCGATTTTCACAGTCGATACCATCAGTATGGGATTTTCTTCTCCGGTCATCTTTTCCACAATACTTTTCAGCTCCGGATCCTCGATTTCCATATCCAGCAAATAGAAAGGCGGAACAATCGTATAGAATTTATCGCCCCTCAAAGCCATAGGCAACAATGGGTATCCACCGTCAATATCATTCTTGATTGCCCAGCCTTCCGAAGAACATCTGTTCAGAGTTTTACCACTTCTTTTATCCCACAGATACACCCCGGTTTCATGTTCCGAATAATTATTAAACCCGACAAACAACAGGCTGTCGCTTTCCTGACATCCCGACACCGCCCTGAAAGCCGGATATCCCTTTCTGCCTTCCATACAATCCTCTGCGTTTAACTGTTCGCTTTTCAGCATTGCCAGATGATTTTCCAGCCTCGTTCTGTTCTTTTCTCCGAAATCAACGAAATACGCCGGCGAAGCTCCTTCCGTCCCAAGACGGTACACATAGTCCGAGAACGGGAACGTAAGCGTCCCTTCATCCCGTCCGCTATATCCTCTGAGCATATGATTGTCTATCACCTCCGTCATGCCTATCGACGCATCCGCATAAAGAGAATAACGGGTTTCTGCCGTATCTATATGATAAATGGCCAACAAGGGCAACTGGCCGTCTTTCTCCAAAGCCGGGTTTTGTCCATAGTCGCAATAGAAGACAAGAGTATGATCCATATAAATAAAATCACCCGCCAAGAAGTCCAGTTTGATTATTTCCTTAAACTCCCCTTCCAGACTATACACCAGAACTTTCTTCCGATCCAGAACATACAATACCCCCTCTTGCGAGTTCACGGCAACCTTGTCTATTTCAGAATATTCTTCAGGTCCGACGCCTTGCTTGGCAATCTTATACAGGTATTTCCCCTGATCGTCAAAGAAAAAGATGGAAGCGGTCTTGTTGTCCACAATGATTATTTTATTGTGCGCAAACAGAAGCTGGTCAACGTTACCCATCAGATTGTCGTCCGACGTCTCCAGCGGGATGTATTGTATTCCGCTTACAAATTCCGACATATTCAGCCTCTTTTGTGCCGGACTCGTCAAATCAATATTCGTCACCTGACCGTCACTCACCTGTTTGTCCCTGCAAGCTGTGACAAGCAAAAGGCCCATCACCCACAGCACTGTAAAAAGTCTCTTTACAAAAGTAGTCGTGTTAATGAAATTCATATGTTTTATTTTTAGGTTTAACAGCCTCAAAGTTCCGAAAACCTATCCTGATAGCCAAGAAAACGAGCGTGCAAAAACGTGCAAAACCGGAAAATACACCGATTTTTTCCCAGTTAGGAAAAAATAATTTCCCAGTTAGAGAAAAATTTTTCTCTAACTGGGGAAAAAAGTACACCTAACCAAGCAAATGCAAACAATCATTCCGGACACGCACTTCCCGATCCTTTCATAATTCAAAAGGATAATTCAATCCAAGCGCGCTGCGTACCCTCTTTTTGGCAGCCCTTCCAAGCCACCAGGTACGTGCATTCATCTGTTTACGCACCTGTTCAGTCCGTTTAGGACTGGTGACCGGAACTTCGTCCGCATAGCGGATACTTGCAATGAAGCGGAATAAATCCAACTGTCATTCCAATGTTTTCATTTTTTCTACAGCTTCATCAAGGCTGCCTTTAAAAAGCACCGTTTTGTTTCTATCCAATATTAGAACGGTAGGAAATACTCTGATATCAGCATGCAACATGAGAGAAGAATTCCGATTGACAGCATAAACAGGAAAAGTATATCCCTCTTTCCGCATCATTTCCTTCCCCATTTCCAATTCTTCGTTATCTCTAAATCGCACAAATATACCAGCCACCAACACATCATTCCGGCTACGGTAGTTATCATACAACTGTTGCAACATTGGAAATTTCTCAAAACATACACCACAAGAAGAATTCCAAAATTCCAGTACCACATATCGATATTCCAAATCCCTTATAAATATGCTGTCCTTGACCGTAGAATAAATAGCATCATCCCCAATACCCTCTTTAACCGGATATCTACCAAAAGACAGATACTCCACCCATTGGTCTTGCCCTACTGACGCAGTATATATCCACATAAAAGCACTCATACCCAAAGCCAACCATGCTTTCAACCTATATTTGACATAAAGATAGCCCGCCAAGACTCCCACACTTCCCATAATTAGACACCAAATTGTAAATAATGTACTCTCAAAATTTACAATTCTGATATATAAATTAGGCAGATTCAATCCAACAAGAATGGTAAGAAACAGATACAATGGTTTAATTGTCTTCACATATACCAACGTCCAAACAGTCAGGATAAAATAAAGCACCGGAACTATCCATAGCCATAATGATATAGAAATCATACGAAATGTAGCCACTACCATATCCAGTAAAATGGCAGCAAATAAGATCCAGATTATTTTATATTTCCCTCGTAGCATCATTCTCTTCCAATATACACTTTAATAAGTCACACCAATGCCATCAACTTTTCAACCTGAGAATTGTACAAGCTAAAAATGCGTTTCTGGCTCCATCCGCTTATACTGCAAAGCAGAACGACCAGCATCATAAAAGCTTGTTTCATAAGTATTATCTTTTCAGTAGATGTCTCAAAGTTCACCAAATCAATTCAAATCATCAAGAAATCGAGCGTGCAAAAACGTGCAAACTCCGTAAATACACAATTTTTCTAATCAGAGAGAGTTAACAAGCACGCTTAACCACGCAGATGCAAGCAGTTCATTCCGGGCAATGCCGTTCGAACGTATCTCTGAACATACCTACAGGAAAGATGAAGTCAAGCGAACCGCGTATCTTATCCTTATCAGCCTGATCCAACCGACGGATGCGCGAATCTATCCGTTTACGTAACTTTTTGATCTTCTTTAGACTGGGAAGCGCCGGCGCTTCGTCCGAATAGCGCATGCTTCCGAGGAAACATTTCAGATAGTCGTCCGCATGTTTGCAGCCTTCTTCGGTCAGTACCATCTTCATGATGCCCGAAGCATGACCGCTCTTCCAGATAAGGATTCCAACATAAGCCGAATACTTTTCCTTGTATTCGAATCCTTTCGGCAGTTTCATCCTATAAACTGTCAGCGTATCGGCATTGCAACAGTCCACCAGTTCTCCTTGAGTAAATATTTTCACATAACGGGCCGTATCCAAAGGAATCGTAATATCCCACGTATCCATCCCCAACGAAGCCTTCAAGTCACTATATGCATTTCCTTTTATGCCCGGCCAATAATTGAAGAAGGGATACAGCAATAGACAATTCTTATCCTCGGAAACCAAAGAAACAGGATAAACAAAACCTCCATTTTCTCCCACATAAAATTGAATGGGATAAGAATCTTCAACCAACTCTTCGAATCCCTCAGGTCTCGTCACCTTAATGTCATACATCTTTTCAACCACATGGCTGTACACGTCAAAGACGTATTTCTGCCCCCATCCGCTTGCACTGCAAAGCAGAACGACCAGCATCACAAAAGCATGTCTCATAGGTATTATTTTTTAAGTTCGTGTCTCAAAGTTCACCAAATCAATTCAGTTCATCAAGAAATCGAGCGTGCAAAAAACGTGCAAACCTTATATATTTCAAATTTCCCACGTCTCGCCGCATAATCCATACCTGAAATTAACAAATACCCAATTCAAATCAGTCAGAAGCAAAGTGCAAGACTTTTACTATCAGGACATTTTCCTTCATGCCCAACTTCTTGTATTCCTCAGGATGATATATCAGCGTATGTTCGTCAGAGTAGTAAAGCGTCAAGGCATTGGGATAATTGGAAGAGACATAACTACCCAGTACAAACACCCCCGGAAGGTCGGCTTGCAATTGCTCGCATGTTTTCATTTCTCCGCTCTGCTTATCATACAAAGCGTGTACCCCGCGCCCTTGCAGCCTATCGGAATATACCGCCCAAAGGGTCAATAAGTAGCGGTCGGATTCAACTGCCATGGAGCAACACGCATGTTCTTCCTTCAGGTTCAGAGCATTATTCTCTCCCCTAAATTCCGACAACATCTTTACATCCGGATGCAACCGATATGCCTTCCTGAGTTTTTTCTCCAAAGGATCGTACGTGTAAAACTCTCCGCTGGAGGGATTGAACGCATGGATCATACCTGCCGCATCCACACTCAGCCTGGAAAACGTACTCGAAGAATAAGGGTACATTCCTTTTTCCACCAGCACCGTATCCACTCTCTCCCCCTGATTGTTCATAATCCAAAGCCCTCTTTCCTTATCCCCTCGCGAACAAAACAGTTCGTAACACAGAAAATTGCTGTCGGGCAAGGCTATGATATCGTCATAAACCACACTGAACGGAAAAGAAATATCCCGGATAAAAGTCCCGTCATAAGCATAACAGAGGATTCGGCGCGCACCAAGATCTTCGATGAACAGACAATGACTTCCCAGAAAACACGATGACAATCTGGTATATTCTCCCGGTCCTCTCCCCTTACGCCCAATGGCATTGAGAAACTGCCCCGAACGGTCGAAACGGAATACCGCTTCCTGCTTGGAATCTGAGACAAAGATGTTTTCTTCGTCAAACAGAATGCGCGATACTGAACCCCAAAACAGGCTGTCGGGCAATGTCAGCCGAAAAGTCGTCACACTATCTACAAAAGAGGACAAAGGCAACTCTTTTTGCGGAGAAGTCAGATTGACGGGTACAATCACCTCTTTCTGTTCCCCCGTAGCATTCCGGCCACAAGCAACCAGTAAGGGCAACAGTACACATAATTTTAAAAAGGCATCTATTTTCATAAGAAATCATTTAACAGTAAGACTTTAGAAAGCATGCACAAGCACGAAGCGGACTCATCAATCTCCCTCTTCATTCTCTAATCAGGTTTTCTTCTTCCAGTATTGCTTTCAAACGATAGTAACGTTCAAGTTTACGTTTCCAGGCATAAGAATCATCCTCCTCTTTCCCATCAGTTTGCGCCACCGTCTTCATGCGTTCTTTAAACCGAGAATGACTTTCTTCCCACACACAAGGAGCCGCATGATCAATATCTGCAAATTCTATTTCATGTGCATCGCAACAATAATCGGATTGTCCTCTTCTTTTATATCTTTTGCCCAACCAAATTCACCCGGTTCAAGCTCATAAGGCTGTACGATGCCATAAAGAATATCGCCGTGTGAGCCGTAAGGAACAAAGAACCTGAATACTCCATCGATATCATCTATCACCGGAGACTTGCCTACTGCACTGCAAGCATAAACAGAACTTGCATCATCCTTGTTATAGAAAATCATACACGAATGATTCTGAAGGCCATAAGAAAAGACCAGATATTTCGATGTTTCATTGACACTGATCCATGCAGGGAAACCTTGTATGAACTCCATCACCCTGTCCAGACCCACATTTTCTTTTTCTATTGCATCAACATATCTTTTATGAGCATCCGACAGTGACCCTTCCAATACAAAATCGACCTTCTCATCCAACCCTGTCACAGCATCCATCCGATAAAGCTTATTATCCAAAGGCGAAAGGAAACTATTGAAATCCGTAAAAAGCTTAAATGATTCTGTGACTTCTTCCATCCGTATTTCCGGATTAAAGAAACAGAAAGGTTTCAATTCGCCAGTATGAATATTCCAAAACGCCAGATTAGGAGTCTTTCCATTTTCAGCATATTTCTTATTAGTTTTATAACCGCCATACAAAGCCACCCACGAGTCATCAACGACTTTCATCTTTTCAGTCCAATAATCTATTTTCACTTCCTGCTTCAATGAGCCATCGGCATTGTATATAAAAAGCTTATGTAATCCGCCATCGAAAAGATAAACATGCTGATGATACACATCAATATCATCTATATCAGTATATTCTCCCGGTCCGACTCCCTTATTGCCTATTTTTCTGATGAATTTACCCTGGCGGTTAAAACAAAACACAGAAGAAAATTCATCAAGAATATATATGTAATCATCAGAAACAACCAACTTTGCCAACTGCCCTATCAGCAGATCATTTTTTGTCTCCAAGGGGATATAGCTAACTGAATCCACTAAAGACGACAATTTCACTTCCTTCTTATCAGGTGAACCGATTTCGATAGTTACAACCCCGTCAGAACTGCTACTATTACTCTTTCCACAGGAAGACAAGACAAGCAATGACAATAACAAAATAAAAAGATTTTTCATGTGTACTATTTTTAGTTTATAGTTTATACTCCAAAAGTCAACAAAAGCCTCCATACAGCCAAGAAAACGAGCGTGCAAAAACGTGCATTTTGCTTCGCAGTGTGCAAAAAGTGTGCAAACAGCCGTCAAACAGCCTACAGCGACCTCACAAAATCGTCCCACGCCTGCGGAGAAGACTCGGGCAACGAGAACTTCACACTGAGGCGACGGCGGATACTGGTCACGGCCGTAGGAGTCAGATGGAGGAAAGCGGCTATCGACTTGATGGAGAAGTCGGCACGTATCAGCAGGCTGACGCGGAGCTCCTGGCGGCTGACACGCACAGGGCCTGTCGTCAGCTTGCGCAGGAAGCCGTCGAGCAACTGGTCGGCCTCGGTCTCCAACTGCTGCCAGTCGTCTTCGGTGACGGGCGCGGCTGTCGTTTCCTTCTTGCGGAAAAGCAGGCAGGCATCCGAAGCGGAAAAGCGTTGTTTCATCAGACGGCGGCGCTGCTCTTCCTCTTCCAGACAGCGCAAGGTGTGTGCCAGCAGCTGTTTTTCGTCAGTCAGTTGCCGGCAACGGCTTTCGCTGTCGGTCAGCTGATGGGAAGCCGACTGAAGCTGTTCTTCCAGCTGGCTGATGCGACGGCGCGTATCTTCCTGGTACTGAACGCTGTTGCGATAGGCCTCGGCCTGCAACTGCTCGGCCACCTGCAGACGCAGACGCATAACCTTACGCCGATGCAGATAATAGAGTGTACCACCACACGCAAACAGGACAAACACCACCAAGATGGCGACATTCGTCTGACGCTGACGCAGGTTCTGAAGCTTCAAACGCTGGTTCTCCCGCTCGCGAAGCTGGTAATTGTAATGTGAATGAGCGCTTCGGACTTCATCTGTTTTAGTCAACTTATGGATGGAATCGCCCAGCAATAATGCCTGATAAAGATATTGGGCAGCAGGAACCGTTTTTCCCTGCGATAAAGCGATGGAAGCTAACCCCCTGTTAGCCATTTCCTTGACATCTAATAAGCCATACAATAACGACTTATGGTAATACCACTCCGCAGAATCTATGTTATTAGTAAAGTGATAATATCTTGCCGCTATTGAATAAGTAGCACTCCGATCATATTTTGAAACATCCTGCAAAGCGATTTGCAATGAACGATGAGCCGCTTCGTAACTCCCTTCTTCCGTATATAAACGTGCCATCAGAATCTGTACCCCATTTCCTAAATATTTTTCACCCAACAAAAGACTTAACTGATAGGCGCGCTGATAATAATATAAGGCGCTGTCCCGCTGCTCCAGAAACATATATATCTGACCGATGTCCCTGTTACTATATATCATACCCACACTATCCTGAAGTAAAATTTTGCACTGGAAGCTTTGCCTGTACACATCCAACGCTTCGGGATAAAGATTCTGCCTTTTGAACAACGTCCCCATCTGCGAAAGGACCAGCTTTTTCACCGTCATATTCACCCGATCCTCATCCTCGTGCATCGCGTCGAGTGCCCGCTGAAAATAGGCCAATGCCTGCGGCGCATCGCCCAAGTCGCTATACACGCGGCCGGCATAATAGTAAGCTTCGGGCAGGTGGGGGAGGCGCTTGTGCCGCTCGTAGTAGGCCACTACAGGCAGGATGGCACTGTCCGACGTATGCACGATGTAGGCCTTGTCCTTCGCCTTGATGCAAAGCAGACGGTAGTACATGCGGACGTACAGAGGTTCGTCCGCCGTGTCGGCAGCATAGGAGGCAAGCAGGGCACAGGCACTATCCGGCAGCACGGACGCCAGACTGTCCGCCGCAAGCAGCAGCGATGGATAGGACTTGGGGCGGCAGCCGCTCAGGCACAGCAGCACGCACAGGGCGGCAAACAGAACGGGCAGGCTTTTACGCGATATGCCCGGGTGTGTTTTTTCGATTGTATTCATATTCGTTTGTACGTATAAGGTCTGTATGCAAATATCCTACTTATCGACTACACACCCAAAACAATTTGTATCAAATACCTTCGATGGCGTAACATCGCGTGTTAAAAATTCAGGTTTCACCCTTGCAACGGATTGCAAAAGTTACACAAATGTTACATCAGACTTGCACGTACGTTACATAAACTTGTATGTACGTTACATCTTTCACCGCATCATCCTGTTTATCAACATATTAATAAACAACCATCGAACAGGCTTAAATCCCGAAGAAATAGAAAAATCCGGAAAGGTGAAAGCAAGAGGTGAAACTTCCGTGAAACCGGATGTTTCATCCTATCTACCTGACAGCCAAGATCCTGAAAGCTAAGTGAAGGCGTGAAGGCAATTTTCCTCTTTCCCACTCTTCATCCGTGTAAATCCGCCTCATCAGTGTAGTCCGCGTATCCATCCTTCACCCACAAAGTGGCACTTTTCATTCCTAACCACCCACTTTAGCCGCGTAACATCCATAGTTAGCCACCGCAACAAGCAATGTCCGGCTAAGCGACAAGCAATCTCGCCGCCTATCGCAAGCAATGCCGCCGGGTTTTGCCCACAAAGCCCACGAGTATGACTCGCAAACCTGCCAAGTATTGCCTAAGGATGTGTCGAAATAAAAGTATCTGAAACTCTCCTCCTTCAGGAAGGAGGAGTACCCGAAGGGGGAGGTGGTAGGTGAAAGCATAAAGTATTAATATACAGAGTGTCGTAAAGCCTACCACCCCGCCCGTTGGGCACCCCTCCTTCCTGAAGGAGGGGAATCAGATACTATAACTAAGCTTCGACACACACTCAAGTATTGCTCGCGAGCCGTGCAAGTGTTGCTCGTGAGCCGTACAAGTGTCTCTCAGGAGCGATGCAAGTGTTGCTCGCAAACCGTGCAAGTATGAATAAAAAAAACACTATATTCGTGTAGTTTTTCCGGCAACACCTGCGTCTAACGGACAAAAACAAATCAGAATTCGATATGGAAACATTGGACACCACATTTGCGCAAATGATCAAGGAACACAAAAGCACCATCTACACGGTGTGCTTTATGTTCTCGAACGATTCCGATGAAGTCAGCGACCTGTTTCAGGAAGTACTCATCAACCTCTGGAAAGGGTATCCCTCCTTCCGGAATCAAAGCAGCATCGACACCTGGATATGGAGAGTGAGCTTCAACACCTGCATCTCCTACGAACGGAAAAAGCAGAAGCGGGCCACCCTCCCACTGACGATGGACATCAACCTGTTTAAGGACAACGACGAAGACTCCCGGCAAATCCGCCAGCTCTACGACCGCATCCACAAGCTAAAGCCCTTCGACCGCGCCATCGTCCTGCTGTGGCTAGAGAACATGAGCTACGAAGAGATAGGAGCCATTGTAGGCATCTCGACCAAAAACGTGTCCGTGCGCCTGTATCGCATCAAAGAGGAGTTGAAAAAAATGTCGAACCGCTAAAAACGCATCAGTATGGAAAAGCATCAAGATAACTTCGAACTGGAAGAAATGAAACAGCAAATCAGACTGTTGAAAGAGAAACTGGCGAAAGAAACCATCGTCAACGAAAAGATGATCATGCAATCGATCCGGGAAAAACTTGGTTACATCAAACGGAAAATCCACTCCATGTACATACTAGTCCCCTTTGCACTGATTTATTGCAACCTGTTCTTCATCTCGACGGGCTATTCGTGGCTGTTCTGCGTCGTAACCTCCCTCTTTCTGATCGTTGCCTGCATTTATCAGGTATACAGCCACAAAGGAATAAACCCCAAAGAAATATCGACCGGCAACCTGATAAACATCAGTCAGGCCCTGATACGCATGAACCGCCTGGGGCTGAAATGGCTGTACTTCGGCCTGCCCTTCGCCGCGCTGTGGATAGTCTGGTTCCTCGTTGAAAGCTATCCCAAGGAAGGAGGAGAAACCATCTGCATCGGAGGAGGCGTCGGATTCGTGGTCGGAGCCATCATGGGTCTGATACACCTCAACAAAGTGCGCCGCAAGGCTAAAGATGCCATCCGCGAGATTGAAGCCTATACGCGGACGGAGGAGTAAAAAGAAGAACAGTGGCAACAGACAGGACACAAAACCGGGCGAAAGATGTAAAAGAACCTGTAACGATATTAAAGCATGTTATAAAAAGCGGCTTTTTGCTTACAGAATTTGCAGATTTCGCCAAAGTCCGTACCTTTGCAACGTGTTTTTCATAGTATTAGATTTAAGGTTAACAAAGGTTGGAGTACAGCGGTACTCCTTTTTTTTTGCCTATACCCTGACACACACATAAACAGAACCCAATAATATGAAACAACTGCTGTACACACTCATCCTGCTATGCATCGGCACGTACACCGCCGTCGCACAGGTCATCAGTCCCGACTGCCCGCCGGACAAGATAGAACCCGGCTCGTGGTACTGCTTCCGCAACACCGTCAACCTGAAGCGGCAACCCCGCAACGTCAGCTTGCACATAGCTGCCGACAGCAAATACTGGCTGTGGGTGAACGGCGAACTGCAAGTGCGCGAAGGCGGCCTGAAACGCGGCCCCAACCCCAACGACACCTATTGCGACACCATCGGCTCGCTGCCCGCCCTGAAGAAAGGCCAGAACACCATCGCCCTGCTGGTGTGGTACTTCGGTAAAGACGGCTTCAGCCACCGCAACTCGCCCACTCCCGGCATGACCTTCGCCCTGAACGTCGACGGAAAAGACATCCGCCTCCGCAAGCCGTGGAAGAGCATCGCCCATCCCGCCTTCTACCAGCCCGAAGGCGAACAGCCCAACTACCGCCTGCCCGAGTCGAACATCGGCTTCGACGCCGGAAAGGACATCGACTTCACCCGTCCCGACTTCGACGACAGCCAATGGCCCGACGCACGCCTCACCGACCTGGCAGCAGCCGGATGGAACAAGCTGCAACCACGCCCCATCCCCCAATGGAAAGACTACGGCCTGAAACCTTACGAACGCACGGAAAGGATAAACGACACCATCCTCCACGCCTACCTGCCCTACAACGCGCAAATCACCCCCTACATACGGCTGCGCGCCGACAAAGGTCGGAAAGTACGCATCCGCACCGACAACTACACCGGCGGATCGGCCAACAACGTCTTTGCCGAATACACCACCCGACAGGGCGAACAAGACTTTGAATGCCTTGGCTGGATGAACGGCCACTACGTAGTCTATCAGGTGCCCAAGGATGCCGAAGTCCTCGACCTGATGTACCGCGAAACGGGCTACGACACCTACTTTGCCGGAAGTTTCCATTGCGACGACCCAGCCCTGAACCGCCTGTGGGAGAAGTCGCAGCGAACCCTGTACATCACCATGCGCGACACCTATATGGACTGCCCCGACCGCGAACGTGCCCAGTGGTGGGGCGACGTGGTGAACGAACTGGGCGAAGCCTTCTATGCCCTCGACGAGAAAGCCCACCTGCTGACCCGCAAAGGCATCCGCGAACTGATGGGCTGGCAACGTGCCGACAGCACCATCTTCGCCCCTGTACCTGCCGGAAACTACGACTCGGAACTGCCCATGCAGATGCTGGCCAGCGTAGGCTACTACGGCTTCTGGACGTACTACATGGGTACGGCCGACAGCGCCACCATCGGCTACGTATATCCCAACGTAAAGAAATACATCCACGTATGGAAGACCGACGCCCAGGGACTGGCCATTCCCCGCAAAGGAGGATGGACCTGGGGCGACTGGGGCGAGAACAAAGACATGGAACTGCTGTTCAGCCAATGGTACATCATCGCCCTGCAAGGCTACGAACGCATGGCACGCCTGATCGGCGACACCACCGAAGCCGACTGGGCACAGACTACGGCCGACCGTGCACGCACCGCCTTCCACCAAAAATACTGGAACGGAAGCTACTACGTGTCACCCTCGCACCAGGGTCTGCCCGACGACCGCCCGCAAGCCCTTGCCGTGGTTTCGGGTACACTGCCCGACACGCTCTATCCGGCACTGCGCCCCTTCTTCGGCCAACAATATCACGCCAGCCCGTATATGGAGAAATACGTCCTGCAAGCCCTCTGCCTGATGGGCTACCACCAGGATGCCCTCAACCGGATGAAACTGCGCTACCGCGCCATGACAGACAGCCCGCTGACTACCTTGTGGGAAGGATGGGGAATCGGCTCGGAAGGTTTCGGCGGCGGCACTTACAACCATGCCTGGAGCGGCGGCCCGCTGACCGTCATGAGCCAGTATATAGCCGGAATTGAGCCGACGGCTCCCGCTTTCCGCCGTTTCCGCGTCAGTCCGCATCCTGCACACCTGAACCAGATACGGGCCGTTGTACCCCTGAGCGGGAAAAGAGAAATACGACTGTCGCTCGACAAGGACAGCCGCCGGTGCGACATCGTGCTGGAAGTTCCCCAAGGCACGGAGGCGTGCTTCTGCCTGCCCGACGGATATACAGGCATGAGCGTAAACAGCACCGTCTGCCAGTCGGCCGAAAAGGTACTTACGCCCGGCGTATGGAACATCCGGCTGACGCAAGCCGGCGACTATGCCAGCAAGTGATAGACTCCTCCTACCAGTGCTTTGACCATGCCCTTCATTTCGAGTTCGAACAAAAGGGCACTCATGCGGTTCACCGGGATGTTGGCTTCGACCACCAGAGTGTTGATGTGCAGGTCGTTGCGACTTAGAATCTTGACGACACGTGCTTCTTCCTCGGTCAGTTCGGGGAAAAGGCTGCGTTGCACGCCCGACGCCATCCGGCTGCTGCGGTCGGTGCTCCGTCCCCAGTTCATGGCTTTCACAAAGTCGGCAGCATCGTTAATCAAGGCTGCCTTGTTGTCGCGGATCAGCCGGTTGCAACCGCGTGAATACTCGTCCGTGGCACGTCCGGGCAAGGCAAAACAGTCGCGATGGTAGCCCTCGGCCAGTTCCGCCGTAATCAGCGAACCGCCTTTGGCTGCCGACTCTACCACAATGACGGCATCGCTCATGCCCGCCACAATGCGGTTGCGGCTGACAAAGTTGTGACGGTCGGGGTTGGTATCGGTCAGGAATTCGGTCAGTAGCCCGCCTTCGGCCAGCATATCGACCGCCGTCTTGCGATGAACAGCCGGATAAATGCGGTCCAGCCCATGAGCCAGTACGGCTACGGTGGAAAGGCTGTTTGCCAGCGCACCGCGATGGGCATGTATGTCGATGCCATAAGCCAGTCCGCTGACAATCAGTACATCGGAACAAAGTTCGGAAAGGTCGTGCAGGAACTCGGTGCAGAACTGCTTGCCGTACTCGGTGGCGTGGCGTGTACCCACCATGCTGACCACCCGCAAGCGGTTCAGGTCGGCATTGCCCTTGAAGAACAGCACTGCCGGCGCATCCTCGCACTCGCGCAGACGCGACGGATAGCGTTCATCGCCCAGCGTCAGACAACTGATACGGTTCTTTTCGGCCCACTCCATCTCTGCTTCTGCCCGGCTGAAGGCTTCGGGACAGTCGAGCGCCGCCACAGCAGAGGCGTGAATGATGCCCGGAAAGCGTTTAGGCAGTTCTTTACGGAGTCGGAATACTTCGGCTGCGCTGCCTGCGGTATCAATCAGGCGTTTGGCACCAATATGTCCGATGCCCGGACAGAGGGTCAGGGCGATGCTACAGATTCGTTCGTCGGTATTCATAGTAATAAATGTTAGATACGAGTTGACAAGTTGACGAGTTGACGAGAGGACGAGTTGACAAGGGGATGAGGGGACAGTTAATGAGTTGACAAGCTTGCGAGTAATCGAGTTAACAAGTTGGAAAGAACATAAATACTCAGTTTGCCTTTCCTTGTGGCCTCGTTAACTCGTCCCCTTGTTAACTCTTCCTCCCCTTGTCAACTCGTCAACTCGTCCCCTTGTCCCTAAATATAAGACGCAAATATGCGGTCGAACAGTTCGCTGTCGCTCAACCGTCCGTTTACCACGCAGACAGTCTCTACCACCCCTTTCAGCGACACTTTGCCGTCGCTCTTGCGGAAGATGTCCTGATAGAAGACGTACTTGATGCCTTCTTTCTTCATGTAGAGCTTCGACACGAACTCGTCGCCGCTACGCAGCGGAGTCTTGAAAGCCATGCTGATACGTGCCACCACAGGGTCGATTCCCTGCTCGTGAAGGGCAGCAAAGCTGACGCCTACGGAGGTAAGAAACTCGTGGCGCGTATGTTCCAGATAGTGCTGGTAGTTGGCATTGTTCACAATGCCCTGCAGGTCGCACTCGTAGTCGCGCACCTTCATTTCCAGCTCGTAGATGTATTTTTCTGCCATAAAATAATGATTAATGGTAAATGATTAATGGTCAATATCAATCTGCACAACAGTTTATCACTTACCATTAACCATTTACCGCTGTTATTATCCTCGTTGCTTCTCCACATCCAGTCCCTTGAAACGTTTCAGTTCCTCGATGGTCACTAACTTGTAGAGCTTGTCACTGGGGCGTATCTTGACGGACTTCATGGAGAAATGCTCGCCCTTGTGGACGGTCTGCACGGGTTTCAGGTCAACGCGTGCTTCCTCCAGTGTGACGTACTCGGCTCCGGTGGTAGGTCCGGTGATAAGCAGTTTGTCGCCCACACTGATTTCGGCAGCCTCGACCAGGAACTCGGCTACCCCGATATTCGAGAAGTAGCGGATGCCTTTGCCCACGTATATCTTACGCTCCGTAGCTGCCGAACCGTAGTTCTTCGTCCATTCGCCCAAACGTTGTCCCAGGTAGTAGCCGTCCCAGAAGCCACGGTTGAAGACAGTTGCCAGGCGGCGGTTCCATTCTTCAATCTTTTCGTCGGTAAATGTGTTGTCCAGATAGGCACGGATGGCTTCCTTATAGCACTCAACTACGGTACGCACGTACTCGGGGCCGCGGGCACGGCCTTCTATCTTGAACACCCGCACACCGGCATCCATCATCTTGTTCATAAAGTGAATGGTCTTCAGGTCCTTGGGCGACATGATGTACTGGTTGTCAATCTCCAGTTCGGCGTCGGTCTCCTTGTCGCGCACGATGTACGAGCGGCGGCACACCTGCATGCAGGCGCCGCGATTGGCAGAGTTGTTCATCTGGTGAAGCGAGAGGTAGCACTTGCCGCTGACGGCCATGCACAGAGCACCGTGACAGAACATCTCGATGCGGATGCGCTGACCCGACGGGCCACAGATGTTCTCCTCGCAGATGTGACGGTAGATTTCGGCCACCTGATCCAAGTTGAGCTCGCGTGCCAGCACCACTACATCGGCAAACTGGGCATAGAAGCGCAAAGCCTCGACGTTGCTGATATTGAGCTGCGTGCTGAGGTGTACCTCCTGCCCTATCTCGCGGGCGTAGGTCATCACGGCTACGTCGGCAGCAATAATGGCCGATATACCGGCATCCTTAGCGGCACGCACAATGGTGCGCATCAGGGGGATGTCCTGGTCGTAAATGATGGTGTTGACGGTGAGGTAGCTCTTCATGCCGTGCTCGTCGCACGTGCGGGCTATCTCGCGCAGGTCGTCGATGGTGAACGTGTTGGCCGAACGGGCACGCATGTTCAGGTTCTCGATGCCGAAGTAGATGGAGTCTGCTCCGGCCTGTATGGCGGCGGCCAGCGACTCGCGCGAGCCGACAGGGGCCATTATTTCAAAGTCTTTCAGTTCCATTGTTATTATTTGATGTATTCCAGTAAATCACGTATTTCGCTCTCGGAAATGCTTTCTTTATCAGCCTTATCGTAAATGTAAAATAGAATCAAGGTTCCTTCGTCTATCTTTACAATGGCTTCTGTATAAGTTATAACACGTGCGCCATGGCTTTTCCCTTTGCCTTTTGCCGAGATTGCCATGCGTACTTTATGCACACCCTTACCTAAATCTGTTCCTGCAAAAGGATTTTGTCTCAATTCTTCGAGCAAGGTCAGATAGTCAGCAACTATCGATTTATATCTTTTCTGCAGCTTCTTCAGTGCGCGGTCAAAAGGAGGAATCGTCTTAATCTCTATCATGCTTCCTCTTCCATTAGCAGTTCTTTAACCAACTCTTCGGCAGGACGCGCCTGAATCTTGCCGGCCTTGTAATCATTCAACTCCAAGATGGCTTCCTTCAGCTCGTGAAGAACAAGTTCTTTATTACCGGCCTTTTCGTCCTTTGTTGTATCTGCGACTTTGGCCAGACGTTTCTTTATCTCCTTACAGGCATTGCTCATTTCCTGCAAGAAGGTCTTATCGTCACTGTTGATAATTTCACGCATTAACATCAGTTTCTGCGCCTCCAATCCCATTGTTGCCATATCCAGTCTCCCATTAATATGATAATCACACACAAAGATAACTCTTTTTTGCAGCGAAGCACTCTTTTTTCCGTACTTTTGCACCCAAAACGCAACAGAATATGAAGATAGCCAACATAGACTTGGGCGAACGCCCTGTACTCCTCGCCCCGATGGAGGACGTTACCGACCCTGCTTTCCGACTGATGTGCAAACGCTTCGGTGCCGACATGGTGTACACCGAATTCGTATCGGCCGACGCGCTGATACGCTCCGTCAGCAAAACGGAACAGAAACTGAACATCAGCGACGAAGAACGCCCCGTAGCCATACAGATATATGGACGCGACACGGCAACGATGGTCGAAGCCGCCAAAATAGTAGAGCAGGCGCGCCCCGACATCTTGGACCTGAACTTCGGCTGTCCCGTGAAGCGGGTGGCTGGTAAGGGAGCAGGAGCAGGCATGCTTCAGAACATTCCGTTGATGCTCGAAATCACCCGTTCGGTAGTCGATGCGGTGAAGATTCCCGTCACCGTGAAAACCCGTTTGGGCTGGGATGCCGACCACAAGATCATCGTCAGCCTGGCCGAACAGTTGCAGGACTGCGGCATAAGTGCTCTGACCATCCACGGCCGTACTCGCGCACAGATGTATACCGGCGAAGCCGACTGGACGCTCATTGGCGAAGTAAAGAAGAACCCGCGGATGCACATCCCCATCATCGGCAACGGCGATGTCACTACTCCGCAGCGTGCCCGCGAATGTTTCGAACAGTATGGTGTGGATGCCATCATGATAGGCCGCGCCAGTTTTGGACGTCCGTGGATATTCAAAGAAGTAAAACACTATCTGGAGACGGGCGAAGAATTGCCTGCCCTGACACCCCAATGGTGCATGGACGTACTGCGACAAGAGGTAGAAGACAGCGTCAACCTGCTGGACGAACGACGCGGCATCCTGCACGTACGCCGGCATCTGGCAGCCAGCCCGGTATTCAAAGGCTTGCCCAACTTCCGCGACACACGCATCGCCATGCTGCGGGCCGAGACGAAAGACGAACTGTACCGCATCTTTGACGACATCAGACAGCGGTTCTTTCCCGGCTGAAAGCTGCGGTCGTATCTCTGACAATGATTACGACCGGACTATGGAAGGGGAGTCCGGTCGGAAAAGCCCACGCATTTTGTCCGAAAAGCCCTCGTGTTTTGTCTCAAAAGGCCACGTGTTTTGCTTGAAAAGCCCACGCGTTTTGAGAAGAAAGTCCGGGCGTTTTGAATGAAAACCCACGGGGTTTTGAAATGAAAGATTCCGAAAGAGTTTCTTAGCACATTGGCATCAGCGGAACATTGGCTGCTCGAACCAGCGTTTATACATCCACGTCGTCAAAACGTAAAGTCCGAAGGCCGAAATAAAGCCCGCTATGGCATCGATCAGGTAGTGAGCCTGAATGTATACCGTCGCACAGCACAGAAGCACGTAGAAAGGCATCAGACACGCGAAAAGCCAACGGCTGCCACGCCACGCCATAATCATCAGAATGGTAGAAATGCCTACATGCGACGACGGGAAAGCGGCGGTAGGACGTTCGCCAACCCGTTGCGAGCTCTCTACGAGGTTATAGAAAAAGCCATGTTCGTAGCCCGGACCGGGCAACAACTCCTGATTGTGATTGAAATAGTCGCCAATAGCCGGAAAAACTCCCTGAAGGGCATTGTCCATACCGATAGCCGGAAAATAGAACTGCGGTCCTGCTACAGGCACAAAAATGTAGAAGAAATAGTAAAGGAAAAAGGAGGAAATGATGACGAACGATACTTTTTCCAACAGGTCGAAGCGATGAATGAAGTACCACAACACGATGACCAACATCATGGGATAATAGAAAAAATAGCCCATATTGAGCGGCTCGCTCACCCACATGTAAGGCAGCCGCTCGGCAAACCAGATGGCTGGTTGTCCGCCAAACAGCCATTGTTCGGCCGAAGCAAAGATGTGATCGAGATTGGGGAAAAGACGGTTGAACTCGTAAGTATCCGGATACCAGTAAGACAACAACGCCATCTGTATCGTTACACGTATGAATGCAGAAAACTTACAAGGTGCCAGCCGGTAAAGATACATCAGCAGGAATGTCATACCTGCTATCAGCGCACGGTCGCCCAGCATGCGTAGCGGGTGATCCAACTGCTGATACAGAAAGAGTATCAGTATCGACGTCAGCAGGTTGTAGATAAGCGATACTTTTTCTATCGCAAACAGTCCCTTACGGGTATCTACCATCTTGAATATATCTAAAGCCATCCTTCCTTCTTATACCAGGCAATGGTCTCCCTCACACCACGGTCCAGGTCGTAAGCGGGCCGATAGCCCAGCTCGCGAACGGCGGGAGTAATGTCGCACTGCCAGTTGCGTTGTTTCATTATATTATACTTGTCACGGTTGAGCGTGCTCGCTGTATTCCTAAGCCGCGCCCAACGCTCAGCGAGCAAAGATACAACTTTCAACAGAAATAACGGACATCGGATGCGAATAATCAGCGGATTACCCAATTCGCGACATATCAGGTCGGAAAAGGTACGGCTGGCATACACCTGCCCATCAGACAAGAAATAGGCACGTCGTGACACCTGACGCTCGATGCCCAGAAAGACAGCCTGCACAACATCCTTCACATAGACGAAAGTCAAGTCCTGCCGACGATACCCCACCGAGAAGTCGGTATGCCGCTTGATAGACTCAGCCATCAGGAAATAATCGCGCTCGCGAGGTCCGTAAACCCCTGTAGGACGGTAGAACACATAAGGAAAGTCTTCCAGTCCCATCAGATATTGTTCAGCCTTCAACTTGCTGCGTCCGTATGCGGTATTGGGTTGGGGAGTATCCGCCTCGCGGATAGGCTCGTACGTATCTTCGTGGATAGGGCCGAAGACACTTAGCGTACTGATGAAAGCAAACTGCTGCGGCACCATATCAAGACGAAGCAGCGTATCGGCAAACGCACGAGTCTGTTCGTAGTTCACACGGTCGAAATCGGCCTGATTGATGCATTTGGTAGCTCCGGCACAATGAATGATGTAATCGAACGATCCATGAACTTCACGATGAGCCTTAAGCTGACTGGACAGGCGGTCGGCATGTGCAAAGTCCAGTTCCAGAAAGTGCAGTTCAGGCTGTTGCAGGTATTTCCGGCTACTCGATGCCCGGATTCCGGCCCAGGTGTCAAATCCCCGGCGTAACGCTTCTTCTACCAGAAAACTACCAATAAAGCCACTGGCACCCGTAATCAAAATCGATTTTTTCATTCTTTCCATAATCATTTTACTGGTTCTACATGAATATTGATGTATGTACGGTTGCCAAACTCACTCTTCAGACGGTTTTCGATAGCCGTAGCAGTATGATGCGCTTCTTCCAACGAGATTTTTCCGTCCATACGGATATGCACCTCGATGGCATAACTGTTGCCTATCCGGCGTGTACGCAAGTGATGCGGAGCGGAAACTCCCGGAAAAGAAAGAATTTCCTGCTTGATTTTGTCCTCTACCTCGGCAGGCAACGACTTTTCCAGCAGTTCTTCGATACAAGGTACCAGTAACTGAATGGCTACCTTCATGATGAAGAAGCTGACTACCACAGCTGCCAACGGGTCAAGGATCAGCCAACGATCACCCAGCAAAATAGCACCACCGATGCCAACAGCCGTACCGATGGACGAAAGTGCATCACTGCGATGGTGCCAGGCATTGGCAACCACAGCCTGCGAATTCAGCTTGCGCCCTTTGAAAGCCGTATACTGATAGAGTAATTCCTTAAAAAGGATAGATACCAATGCCGCCCACAAAGCCAGCATACCCGGTTCCTGAAGCTCACCACCCTGCCAGAAACTCCAAATGGAAGTAGCTCCATTCCACAAAATACCAAAACCGACAAACAGCAATATCAGGCCGATAATGGCTGTAGCCAGCGTCTCGTACTTGCCATGACCGTAGTCATGTCCCTCGTCTTCAGGCTTCGACGAAATGCGTACAAAGACGATCACAATGATGTCCGTTACAAAGTCGGACAACGAATGAACGGCATCGGCCAGCATGGCCGCACTATGCCCGCACACACCTGCCACAAACTTAAAAACAAGCAGCAGCAGATTGACCACACTTCCTATCAGCGTCACCCGATAGATGCCCGACTCGCGAACAGACTCTTCGGTGCTTTTTTCTTTCTGACTCAATAATTGCGAACTCATAACGAAATCCATTAAAAGGAGGAGCAAAGATACGACAATTCCGCAACCAGCGACTTTCTGCATCCTCAAAATCTGCACATCGGCAAGAATTTAGACCCTTTCTGAACTACCGAATGCAATTGTTTGTTATCTTTGTTTCACGAAGATAGGAGGCGGTTCGGCATAGCCAAATCTGAAAAACTTTGTTTTTCGTTTGTCTCTGCTCTTACCTTTCACTATCTTTGTACTATACAGTGAAAGGGCTATTCCCCACCTAAATAAACAATTGAATTATGGGAAAGAAAAAAGAAAAAAAAGAGAAGAAAGCCGGCAAACGGATGAGTAAAAAAGAACTTGTCAAAGTATTGCTTGACCTCTTCCATCAGAAACAAGGCGAAGTATTACCGCTCAAATACATTTTCGACCAGCTCCATCTGACTACACACCCGCTGAAAATGCTGTGCATAGACATCTTGCACGAATTGCAGGAAGACGACTATATCAACGAAACGGATAAAAACAAATTCAAACTCAATACCCACGGCGTGGAAATGACCGGTACTTTCCAACGTAAAAGCAACGGAAAGAACTCCTTCATCCCCGACGACGGAGGAGATCCCATCTTTATTGCCGAACGCAATTCGGCTCACGCCATGGCAGGCGACAAGGTGAAAATCGCTTTCTATGCCAAACGTCGCGGACGTGAAGCCGAGGGCGAGGTAATCGAAATCCTTGAACGGGCTAACGACACCTTTGTAGGCACACTTGAAGTGTCCAAATCGTATGCCTTCCTCGTCACCGAAAACCGTACCCTGGCCAACGACATCTTCATACCGAAAGACAAGCTGAAAGGCGGGAAAAGCGGCGACAAAGCCATCGTGAAAGTCATCGAATGGCCCGATAAGGCAAAGAATCCCATCGGACAAGTCATCGACATACTGGGACGTGCCGGCGATAACAATACCGAAATGCACGCCATTCTGGCCGAATACGGCTTACCCTACACCTATCCGACAGCTGTAGAAAAAGCTGCCGACCGCATCCCCGACGAAATACCAGCCGAGGAGATAGCCCGCCGCGAAGACTTCCGGCAGGTAACAACCTTTACCATCGACCCCAAAGATGCCAAAGACTTCGACGATGCTCTGTCCATCCGCAAACTGGAGAACGGCCTGTGGGAAGTCGGCGTACACATTGCCGACGTGACCCACTACGTCAAGGAAGGTAGCATCATCGACAAGGAAGCCGAGAAACGTGCTACTTCTGTCTACCTGGTGGACCGCACCATACCGATGCTGCCCGAGCGCCTGTGCAACTACATCTGTTCCCTGCGCCCCGATGAAGAGAAACTGGCCTACTCCGTCATCTTCCAGATGAACGACAAAGCCGAAGTCATCAACTCGCGCATCGTGCATACCGTCATCAAAAGTAACCGCCGCTTCACCTACGAAGAAGCCCAGCAGACCATCGAGACAGGTGAAGGCGACTACAAGGAAGAAATTCTAGAATTAGACCGACTGGCCAAGCTGTTGCGCGAGAAACGCTTTGCTGCCGGTGCCATCAACTTCGACCGCTACGAAGTGAAGTTCGAAATCGACGAGAAAGGTAAGCCGATCAGTGTGTACTTCAAAGTTTCGAAAGATGCCAACAAGCTGGTCGAAGAATTCATGCTGCTGGCCAACCGGACAGTGGCTGAACGCATCGGACGTGTACCAAAAGGAAAGAAAGCCAAAGTATTCCCCTACCGTATTCACGACCTGCCCGATCCCGAAAAGCTAGACAATCTGGCGCAATTCATCGCCCGATTCGGCTACAAACTGCGTACTTCAGGCACCAAAGTCGACGTATCAAAATCTATTAATCACTTGCTGGACGACATTCAGGGAAAGAAAGAAGAAAACCTGATAGAAACCGTCTCAATACGGGCCATGCAGAAAGCCCGTTACTCGGTGCACAACATCGGCCACTACGGACTGGCATTCGACTATTACACGCACTTCACCTCGCCCATCCGACGCTATCCCGACATGATGGTTCACCGCCTGCTTACCAAATATATAGACGAAAACGGACGTACCGTCAGCGAGAAGAAATACGAAGCTCTGTGCGAACACTCCAGTGCCATGGAACAACTGGCAGCCAATGCCGAACGGTCGAGCATCAAATACAAGCAAGTAGAATTTATGACCGAACGGTTGGGTCAGGTGTACGACGGCGTTATATCGGGCGTCACCGAATGGGGACTTTATGTAGAACTGAACGAGAACAAATGTGAAGGAATGATCCCCATCCGCGACCTGGACGACGACTATTACGAATTCGACGAAAAGAACTACTGCCTGCGCGGACGCCGTAAGAACCGTACTTATAGTTTGGGCGACCCCATCACCATACGCGTAGCACGCGCCAATCTGGAAAAGAAACAACTGGATTTTGCTTTGGAAGAATAAGAGCAGAAACAACAAAGCCTGCTATCTTCCTGCCTTAGCAAACCTTATACATAACAAAAGCAGCCGTTTCCGCTGATGAAACCAATGGTTTCTTTTCGGGAAACGGCTGCTTTATTTTTCAGCCTTAACAGGCAAAGACCTTATTTTTACTTATTATTAGTCACAATCAGACCACGGGGACCGCAGTTAGATACAGAGAAAGGCAGATCCATCGGAGCGTCGGAAACAGCCTTTGTGCTCAGGTAAGCACGTGTCTGCTTCGGACCCGGTATCATCGGGCTGTAGTCGAGCACGTGACGAACACGCAGACGCTGGTCGGCTGTGAACTCGTCCAGATAGCTGTAAGCGTAGTCCATGATGTTGTGTGAAACAAATTCCTCGTCTTGGCAGGTTGTACGTTTGAACAAGCTTTCCCAATCGAACTTGTTGGCATAATCGGCATTATAGTTCATCAACTGATAAGTCTGATTCACAAACATATCATAACTGCTTTTGTCATAGCTCTTAGTGTCTTCGCAGAAGTCTGTATCCAGACAGCCAATCTGTGCTTCCGAGAAAGTATGGCGTAAGCCAAAGTAATGACCCAGCTCGTGTGCCAGCGTGATGCTACCTGAAACTTGCTTAGTGATGAGTTCTTTATAATTTTCAGGAGCAAACGGAGTAAATGCATCTTCCACATTACCCATATAAGAATTGTTGATGGACACGCCACGTACGTAATTCAAATTAGCCAACGTAATATTCATATCTTCAAGAACGTCTGTTCCCTCAAGAGGATGCGACTTCGTAGTATAAGGGAAGGTAGATATACCCAAAATGTTAGAAGCAGAAGACGAAAAACGATATACAAGGATGTTCACGTAATCGTTGGGCTCCCATAAGAAGTGTACATACTTGCGCGTATCGTCTTCCATAACATCGGTCGGATCCAAGTCGGCAGTCAGCCATTTTACACGGTCGATACCCGGTTCTTCCAATCGGTTACCCTGGGGGTCGAACTCGGCAGGAACAAATTCCATATTCAGATCGACCGTTGTTTCCGCTCCTGCATTCTGGTACATCTTGTTCACCTCGTCCAGCATGGCATATATTTCATCAGCGGGAATATTCTGTTTAGGGTCATTCTCATCAGCATAGATGATATGAAATACGATGGGAAGTTTGTATTTCAGTTCCTGTCCGTCAGGAATAGCCTGCTGGCTAAAGGTGATGGTATGCTGTTCGCCCTGAGCTTCGATTACCACTTGTGCTGTACGTGCAGCTCCCAAGTTAGCTTCTACCTCTACCGACAATGTACGGCTACCCACACCTTCTGACTTCGATACACGACACCAGTCGGCTTGACTGACGGCCGTCCATTCTACATTCGTATTCATTTCAATATCGAAGACTCCACCTTCGTAAGAAATCTCCTTGAACTCGTTTTGCGATACGGTCATCAGCGCATCGTCGTCGCTACATCCTGCCAACAACAGACAGAAGAATGGCAACAGATATAATAATTTCAGTTTCATATTGTTCTATTTAGACAGCCTTATACGCCTGTTTTCTCCTGATTGAAGAAATGACAAAAGTGTAAAACCATCAATTTTTAATATCTATATATGCTTCACGTTTTACCAATGCCATTGCCCTCCCGTGCTCACGAAGGACAATGGACATGGATTTTTATTTTTTCACTGAACGTACAACCGGCAGATAACCGTCAACCGGGAATGCCGTCGGATAGAAGTCTGAGGTATCCGTCTTGCTGACAGCCTTGTTCATCACTCCATAGCGATAGGGCACTTGTACAACAGGCTTCTGAGCTTTTGCTTCCTCTTGCTTATTCTGAGGCATAATGGCACGGAATAATGAACGGGTATTCTCTGCTTCGCCAGCTTTCACCAATTCTTTCAGTTCGTCGATAGTACCAGCGCCTTCTTTTGTCATTACAGGTATTTCCATACGCGCTACCTTACCTTCTACCTGATTTTTGTCTTTTGCATAAGCAAAGCTGTAATACAACGTATTCCAATCGCACATGATGAAACGATAACTGTCAGTCAGTTCGGTCCAAGGAGTTGCATAGTATTGGATAATATCGATGTCCGGCAAAGAAACAGGATCCAACTCATCTATTTCTTCTGCATCATAGATAACACTGAACCAAGCATCTTTAGCCTCTGCCGACTTCGTATATTTCATAGCCAGGATAACACGTCCTGCTGTCTTATCAGGCAAACCGAATACCAGTCCGTTTTCTTCGTCACCGTCGAAATAACCTAAGATTTCGGCCGATACCGTCGCATCGGAAAGTCCAGGAACAGTGACAATGGATTTTTGTTCGTGAACGGCTGCTACCTTACCATCAGGCGATAGAGCAAACGAACATACGGTATATGATGTGCCTTCCTTAAGATCCTGATATACACCTGCACTCTTTAGTCCCGGACAATAGCTGGTGTTGCTATAGAGGAACGAAGTCATTGTCATACCCGGATTCCACATCACGTTCATATTGTATTGGTTAATAACATCCATTTCAACCATGTCAATGTATGTTTCCTTGTCAAATTGGTCATCGGGTACCAGAACACTTGTGTAAGGCACTGTCAGATCAGACGGTTCAATGGTCAGTTCAATCCGATAAGGGGTAGCCACAACATCTTTGTAGCTGAAGGTTGTTTCTGCAGCATTGCCTCCTTCGGGAGTCTCAAAACGTTTCACTACGGGTTTGGTCGTAATGCCACGGTCGTAGCCGAAGACCAATACATAGTTCTTGCTATTGGGAATACAAGAAAGGTTAGGAACATCCTGCACACCCTTGTAAGTTCCCCAAGGCAAATTCAGGTTCGCCTGATTCTTCTCAACATAGTCGTTCATAAGTTCATCATCGGTCATGTTGATGTTTTCATCGGTAAAGGCATCCGAGAAGAATACATATTTCTCGTCGATGTAGGAAGGAACGACTTTCACATGAGCCGAAACAGCTGTAATGTTGTCAACCGTAACGTCAAAGGTCATTTTAGACAGGTCTTTCTGAGGCGTTGCAAAGTCACCCTTGCTTACGTCGGAACAAAGCACTACTTCGTCGCCATCATCGGTAGAAACAATCTTGAAAGCTGCTGCCATCCACTTGTACTCGGTATTGGCATTCAACCCTGTGAATTTCAGACCTACATCACCAGTATGCAATACCATGTCGAGTGCCTGCTCTACAATATCATCAGTCAACTGTCCGCCTTCGGGAACCAACTGAATAAAAATAGATTGCAGTTCTTGTTCCAACAGCGTGATAACGATGCTTTCGTCATCATAATTACCGCTAGCGATGGCGCCTTCGTAACTGGACTTCGAAATACCCGAGAAGTACCATTTAACGTTCTTGTCAGACGGTTTGATGTCGAATACTGCCGATTGTGCATCCAACATTTCAGGAACAACCACAACATCGAAAGTACAATCGATGTGTTCAGTCTTCATCGTCTGGAAGAACAAATATTCTGCCTTGTCGGCTGCACGTGTGCCGTCTACAGCGAACACTACCAACTCGTAGATGCGGCCGGGCAAGAGGTTTTCTACTTTCAGGTTGCTCTGATCGCCGGTATAAGTCAGCGAAGCAACATATTGCTCAAACGGAGTACCTTTGGCTTCGGCCTGTTTCTTCAGGTCGTTCATCAAATAGTTGGGTAACTCACCTTTGGCAACATTGTCAACGGTCTTTTTGTCTACATAGAGACACAGATAAGGAATGGTGGCATCGGATGCCTTCACACCGAACGAATAGGTAGAAGTGGTGGCTTCGCCTCCGGTCAGTGTCAGTACTTGCTTGCTCAAGTCCAGATAGGAACAAGTGTTGTCATCGTCATCGCTACATGCAGTGAAGAGGAACACGGCCAGCAAGCTGAACAGTGAAATAAGGTCTTTGACTTTCATGTAAGTTTTAATAATTAATTATTTTTTATCAAAAAGGAAAGCAGGCCTGCGCGCCAAGGTCTGCTTTCACTTTATATATCGTGCAAACGTAAGCACTAATTAAGGAACGACAAAGAAATTGGTTAAAAAAAAGCCGTCAAGGCTGAAAAAAGGAGAAAACTAAGCTTCTTATACAAAAATTATGCCAACAACAAAGATTCAAGAAGAAAAAACGAAAAACTGCAAGCCCGATAACGATATATTGGAGAAAGCATACTAATGTCTACTATTTTCGCCGATTTGGTAAACTAAGACACTTGCTTTTTCCATACAATCGTGTAACTTTGCCACAAAACATAAGATTATGAAGACAATCTGTATCACCGACCCGAAAGAGATAGAAGGCATCATACGCAAATGCCCTTATTGTACCGTAGGACTTACCGACCTGAACGGGAATCCTTACGTTATCCCCATGAACTTCGCCTACGACGCTTCGAAGGGCGAACACGGCACCATCTTCCTGCACTCCGGTCCCGAAGGAAGCAAACTGGACATGGTGCAACAGCATCCGACCGTCTGCATCAGTTTCTGCGAAGGTCACGAACTGGTGTACATGCACCAGCAGGTAGCCTGTAGCTATAGTATGAAGAGCCGTAGCGTGATGTGCCGCGGACAGGTACGTTTCATCGATGACATGGACGAGAAACGTCGCGTGCTCGACCTCTTCATGGAGCATTACACACAGAACAAGTGCGGGTATTCTGACCCGGCTGTACGCAACGTTAAAATCTGGGAGATTCCCGTTGAAGAGATTTGCTGCAAGTCGTTTGGACTCCGACCGAGCGAAGTGCAATAACGGGAGCGTTTGCCTGTACACATCCGGCCTATGATTTACCCCGCCACAGACGTGTCTCTGTACGTCTGTGACGGGGTATTTGTATGGCTTTTGTAGGACACTTGTACGGCTCGCGAGAAACACTTGCACGGCTCGCGAGCCACACAAGTGTCCCACAAATGTATTGCAAGTGTCCTACAAACGCCTTACAAACAAGCCTTTAGAAAAGCATAAATTACTCTTTGACGCAACGGATGGAAAGCGCCTTATAATAGTCGTCACGAGTGGAAAGAGTGGAAGACATCACAAACCCTTCATCGCTGCCCGTCAAGAAAACAGTCTGTTCGGGAAGCGTTCCGTCCGCTTCCATTGTCCAGTAGCCCACCATCTTATAGGCAGACTGATGGCTGCTCTTAATCCAAGTTCCTACCGGATAGGCATTGAAGCCAGTCAGTCCCGAATGTGAAGCAGTCGTTTCTCCCAAATCGAGCGGTTCCCATTTGCTGGAAGCGGCTTTCAGCAATCCGGCCTCGCCGTTCAGGTATTTTTTCAGTTTCGTCCAGTCCTCGGTCGAAGGTATTCGCCACCCGTCCGGGGTGATGTCGTTGGCTAACAGGGCTTCGCCGTTGTAGAAGCGAATACCGTCCTTGTCGTCTGGCTGAAAATAACCCGTCACTTTGTCCTCCAGGTTAGTTTGCCGCTCAATGGGCGTACCGTCCTTATAGCTGACGGCACACAAGTCCTGCCTCATCCAATACTGCGTACCGATCTTTACTACTGAATAAGTATCCAGCTTACCGGCCCGCATATCACGCAAACGATAGCCTACTACGTTGACTTTCATACAGGTTTCTGGCTTCACATCAACAACAATCGACTGTTTTTCGTCCAGATACAACGTCTCGACAGGCGCCGAAGTTCCGGCCGTATAAGCGAATGTATTGCGCTCCGCATCCCAGCTGACCTTACCTCCATGCACTTCGCCAGTCTGCCCTATCAGTTGCAAGACAACACCCTGCGTAAGGTCTGTCACTTCGTTCTTCACCGGATAGGCAACGATAGCCTGCGAAGCAATCTCGTCGGCTTCGGAAACAAGATATTCCTTACAAATCTCGGCCACGGTTCTTCCGTTGTTGTAAAGCCGGTAAACACTAGAGGTACCGAACGACAATGCAGCGATATGCACCTCGCCCGTTTGCAGCGATCCTTCGGTTTCTTCCTGCTTGGTCGTTTCGCCCCACTCTTCCACTTCGCCTACAATTCCAGCAAGCGTACGGTTTTCCACTTCCGCCATTTTAATCTGAATAGCCCGCTGCGTGTTACCCTCAAGGGTTACTGCCGAGATAGGACAAGTATACAGAATGCCCTTCCACTCGATGACAACCGACTGGCTTTCCGGGTCTGCTTCCTGCGGAATCACAATCACATCCTTACCGGTCAGCCGGTCACTATCTTTTTTCCATTTGCCAGAAACGACGATGTCCGACTTCCCTTCCGGACTGCTCACCTCGCCCGACTTCAGGTCGTAATGGGCTTTCGTGTAAAATCCGGTTACAATCACCTTCGGATTGTCCTGATAGATTTCGTCCAAATTCGCACCTTCTCCGGGAATCAACTCAATGTTCAGCTTGCTCATGCGATGTTTGAAGGTCAGCGAAACCGCCGCACTGCTGCTTTTCACCCCAGTTTTGGTAGCCACCAGGAAGTCGGAAGCCGAACGGTTTTCCGCAGTACTCTGGTCAGCCAGTACAGATACCGGAATTACCGTCGATCCCGCTTCTACACCCGCCTGGCTGTAAGGATAGTAAGCCAGAAAGTCCAATGATCCGTCGCCTTCGGGATAAAACACTTCCCGTTCGGGGATAAGTGTCGAAGTACCGTTATGCTCCAGCCGCAGGTTGTCGATGTAACGATAACCATCGATAGACGCTCCGCCCATAGTGGCAAACAAGCCGATACGGTCGCCCGCCTCGAAGCCGCTGTTACCCACACGGGTGACAGTCGATGCCTTACTTACTTTTGCAGAGAAACTGATTGGGATATTGCTTTCTGCAACGTCTTCATCACCAATCTGATTGACACATGCCGCCGACAGACAGAGTACGGCCAGGCAAGAAAAACCGCGTACAGCGGATTTTAGCATTGTACTGCTTCTCATAATAATAAATATTAGGGTTAATAAATAGTATCAGCTACTACAATTATCATCGATACAGAAACCGGCTCTTTTCCTTTAGGAGAGAACGTGCAGAAAATAAGCTATAGAAAAAAGTACAAATGCCTTTAAAAACCGATTACGTCTGTCTTTCAAAAAATAAATGCCTCTCTCTAATTTGCCTGCATCCCATCACATCGGGTTCATGTGGCGGCAAATATAGACTAAAAAAAATGAATAATGCAAAGAAATGTGGAAAAATCGTTCAAAAAAGAAAGAAAATAATCCTATCAACCCGAACAAATCAGATTAAAATGTATCAAAAAAAAGTTTATCAATATAATAAAAGGGAAGCCTGATTACTTCCCTTTCACTATTCGTTTGATGTCATTCAGCTTGTTCAGCGCTTCGAGTGGCGTCAGATTATTTACGTCGAGGTTCAGAATCTCATCGCGTATCTGGCACAACACCGGATCGTCGAGCTGAAAGAAGCTAAGCTGCATGCCGGCTGCCGAAGAAGCACCTTCGGTAATCTTCTTTCCACCCACCGATCCTGTCTGTCGGTTCTCGGCTTCCAGCTGCTTCAGTATTTCGTCGGCACGTTTCACAATGCTCTTCGGCATACCTGCCATCTTGGCCACGTGGATACCAAAGGAATGCTCGCTTCCGCCACGCTCCAACTTGCGAAGGAAAATCACCTTATTATCCACTTCCTTCACCGCCACGTTGTAGTTCTTGATCCGTTTGAAGCTCTTCTCCATCTCGTTCAGTTCGTGGTAGTGCGTGGCAAACAGGGTGCGGGCACGGGCGCGGGGATGCTCGTGGATGTACTCCACAATGGCCCAGGCTATCGAAATACCATCGTAGGTCGAAGTACCACGCCCCAATTCATCAAACAATACCAGACTGCGTGCCGAAAGATTGTTCAGAATATCGGCCGCCTCATTCATCTCGACCATAAACGTCGACTCGCCCACCGAGATATTGTCGCTGGCTCCTACACGGGTGAAGATTTTGTCCACCAGTCCGATGTGGGCACTCTCGGCCGGAACAAAACTGCCAACCTGTGCCATCAGTGTGATCAGCGCCGTCTGGCGCAACAACGCCGACTTACCGGCCATGTTCGGACCCGTAATGATGATAATCTGCTGAGTGCTGCTGTCCAGCATTACGTCGTTGGCAATGTACTTCTCTCCGATGGGCAACTGCTTTTCGATGACCGGGTGCCTTCCCTGATGAATCTCCAGCACATCGTCGTCGGCAATGACAGGGCGGATATAGTTGTTTTCGCGAGCTACGTTGGCAAACGAAAGCAGACAATCCAGACGGGCTATCTGGTTGGCATTGATCTGAATGGCAGGGATAAACTCGGTAAGCGCCTGCACCAGTTCGGTATAGATCTGTGTTTCCAGAATCAGAATCTTGTCTTCTGCTCCCAATATCTTTTCCTCGTATTCCTTCAGTTCTTGCGTAATGTAACGTTCGGCATTGACCAGCGTCTGCTTGCGTATCCACTCCTGCGGAACCTTGTCCTTATGCACGTTGCGCACCTCGATGTAATAGCCGAAAACGTTGTTATACCCGATTTTCAGACTGGGGATGCCGGTCAGCTCGCTTTCGCGTTGCTGCACCTGCAACAAGTAGTCTTTACCACTGTAGGCTATTTCGCGGAGTTCGTCGAGTTCAGCATTTACGCCCTGTTTGATGGCCCCTCCCTTGTTCACCAGCAACGGAGGATCGTTGTTGATTTCGCGGTCAATACGGTCGCGGATAGACTGGCAAATGTTCAGTTGTTCGCCAATGCGGTTCAGACTGGCATTATCGGCTTCCATACAAGCCGTTTTGATAGGCTCAATGGCCTGCAAAGCCACTTTCAAAGCTACCACTTCACGCGGGGAAACACGGCCGACGGCTACTTTGGAGATAATGCGCTCCAAATCGCCTATCAAATGAAGCTGTTCTTCAATCAGTTCCTTGAAGTCGGGTTGGCGGAAGAAATACTCCACCACATTCAGACGGTCGTTGATAGGCTGTACGTCCTTCAGCGGGAATACCAGCCAACGCCTCATCAGGCGGGCTCCCATCGGGCTGATGGTCTTGTCGATAACATTCAGCAAACTGCTTCCTCCATCGTTCATCGAACCCATCAACTCCAGGCTGCGTACCGTAAACTTGTCCAGGCGGACATACTTGTCCTCCTCAATCCGCGCCAGCGAAGTGATGTGGGCAATCTGTGTGTGTTGCGTCATGATGAGGTATTGCAAGATGGCTCCCGAAGCAATAATACCATTCTTCAGATGCTCCACACCGAAACCCTTCAGATTCTTCACCTCGAAATGCTTCAGCAATTTCTCACGGGCGGTCGTTTCCGTAAAAATCCAGTCGTCCAGCTCGAACGTGAAAAACTTGTTCCCGAAATTCCCTTCAAACATACCACGCTTACCTCTTTCAAACAATACCTCCTTCGGAGCAAAGTTATTCAGCAACTTGTCTACATAGTCGAAAGGACCTTCGGCCGTAAGGAACTCTCCGGTCGAAATATCCAGGAAGGCCACGCCACAGGCACCTTTTCCGAAATGTACGGCAGCAAGAAAATTATTCTCCCTATAGTTCAGCACGTTGTCGTTGATCGATACGCCCGGGGTTACCAGCTCCGTGATTCCCCGCTTCACCAGCTTCTTGGTCAGTTTCGGGTCTTCCAGCTGATCGCAAATCGCCACCCGCTTGCCGGCACGAATCAGCTTGGGCAAATAGGTGTCGAGTGCATGGTGGGGAAATCCGGCCATCTCAATGGTCTTCCCCTTGCCATTGGCACGCTTGGTCAGCGTAATACCCAATATCTCCGAAGCAACAATGGCATCGGTCGAATAAGTTTCATAGAAGTCCCCGCAACGAAACAGCATCACGGCATCGGGATGCTTCGCCTTCAGGTCGAGAAACTGTTTCATCATCGGAGTAAGGACAATATCTTCTTGCATGATATGTTTTTTTGAATTCTCGATTTATTGAAATATCCAAGTGCCGGACACACGATGACTTGCTGGGACATGCCCCACCATGCCATCCGTTTCGGCAACTTCTGCAAAGATACCTCTTTTTTAGAAAACAGATGCGGAGAGCATTTAAATCCTTAGCAACCCTTAACAAATTACCGGATTATCATAAAACATGTTATAAAACAGCCTTTTTTATTTGTTTTATTTGCAAATTTCCAGAAAGTCCGTACATTTGCAATGTGTTTTTCATAGTATTAGATTTAAGGTTAACAAAGGTTGGAGTACAGCGGTACTCCTTTTTTTATGCCTGTACGCAAACATTGCTTCCGTCACTTCTTTCCGTCTGCGGCAGGCGTCTTATCCATCTCCATCCACAACTTCTTGCGAAATCCCAAAGGAGTCTCGCCCGAACAACGCCTGAAAAACTTGCAGAATGCCGATGTATCACTGAAATTCAGCTTGGCTGAGACATCGTTCACCGTCAGCTTCCGGTTGCCCAGCAGCATGCGTGCCTCCATCAGCAACAGCTCGCTGATAATGGCATTCACCGTCTTCCCTGTGACGCTTTTTACGATGCGCGACAGATATTGCTCACTGATGGCCAGTTCGCGAGCATAGAAAGAGACAAAATGTTCCTCACGAAAATGACGGGTAACCAGCGCATAAAACTCCTGCAATACATGGTCTTTAGGACTGACATGCTTGCGTATCGGCGTCTTGCGCGACAGAAAGTCGGCAATGTCCAGAAACAGAGCGTTGCACACTGCCTGGACGCGACGGAAAAGAAACTTATGATCGGACCGAAGCAACTGCATCAGAAACTCCAACTGGCCGCGCACGACGTCTGATTCATCCGCAGTCAGCAGCATCGTATATTGCCTGTTCTGCCTCATCGTAGCCAAAACCATCGCCGTTATCTGCGTCAGATAGGAATCGTTGGTAAACATGGTTTCCGAAATGGAAAGCGTAATGAAATGAATATCTTCGGAAGAGAACAGATGGTCGGTCAGGAAGTTTGCACCATGCACCAGCAGGGTTCCGGCTTCCATCACAATGTGTTCACCATTGAGCAGAATCTCCGAACGACCCTCCAGGATGAATATCAGATACAGTTCGCGGTTGAAGTAGGCTTCGCCCTCGGGATAGTTTCGGTCGCCATAGACGCTCTCGAAGCACACCACATCTTCACCGTAATGAGGAATATCCGGATGCCTTTTCAGCATTCCCGCATTGTCAAATATACACGATTTTACCATTTTCGAGCATTATACCAGCTACAAAGATAGTACTTGTTTCGTAATCGACAAAAATTATGTCATATCGGATAATATCCATGCAACAGAAAACCACGAACTTTGCCGCCGGAAAAAACAGGTATTAGAATATAATTAGGAAAGAGGTAAAAAGATGGAAATGAAAAGTATTATCAAAAGGTATTTAGTTTTTGTATTGGGACTGTATTTTCTGGCTGCGGGCGTAGTGCTCATTGTCCGTTCGGCCTTAGGTACTACCCCTATTTCGAGTATCAACTACGTAATGAGCCTGAACACACCGCTCACATTGGGCACCTGTACGTTCATCATTAACATGCTGCTCATCGTAGGCCAGTTCTGGTTGATACGTGGACGAGGAAGTCGGCAAGACGTTATGGAAATACTGCTGCAAATACCCTTCTCGTTCATCTTCTCGGCTTTTATCGACTTCAATATGGTTTTGGCTTCCGACATACATCCGGTAAACTATGCTGCCTCCATCGGCTTGCTGCTGGTAGGATGCATTATACAGTCGGTAGGTGTGGTACTTGAACTGAAACCTCGCGTGGCAATGATGAGCGCCGAAGCTTTCGTGAAGTATGCTTCTTCACGCTATAACCGCGAGTTCGGTCGCACAAAGGTTTGCTTCGACATTACTCTGGTCACACTGGCCGTACTTACTTCACTGGCTTTCACACAAACCATCGAAGGTGTACGCGAAGGTTCGCTGATTGCCGCCTGCCTGACAGGCTACATTGTCAGCTTCCTTAATCATAAAATTATGACCCGGAAAAACCTCTACCGTCTGGTGCCCGTATTAAAGAGTAATAGCATAGAATACGCCCCAAAGGCTTAACAAATCTGTAATTCAGCTAATACATGTTATAAAGCATGCATTTTTACTTGGATTATTTGCAGATTTCCAGAAAGTCCGTACATTTGCAATGTGTTTTTCATAGTATTAGATTTAAGGTTAACAAAGGTTGGAGTACAGCGGTACTCCTTTTTTTATGCCCGTACGCGAAGTGCATTCGTCGTGCGGGCTGTTTATTTGGCTATCAGCCTGTCAATCTGGACAGGCGTCTGAGGCCAGGAGGGCCGTACCATCGAACCGTAATTCACAATCACTCCTTCTTTATTCACCAGCAGAAAGTAGGGAATGCCGTCGATGCCCAGATGCTTGCGTATCTTACTCCAGTTGCTGCTGTCTACCCAATCTTCAAGAAACAGGCTTTCGATCGCTGTGTCGCGTAGGGAGAAACGTTGCAAGATCCGTTCGTAGTCGGCACGTTTCCCGCTACCACAGATACTGATTATGACTACATCGTCCGTACTGTATCGCGCACGCAACTTCTTCATCGGTTCTATCTCTGCCAGGCAGGGAGGACAATGAACTCCCCAAAAGTCGATATAAACCACCTTTCCCCGATGCTTGTCTATCAGCGAGCGCAGGGGTGCCATATACTGCTCTGCCTCGCTGTCGGAGGCGTCGCCATAGAGCAGATAACGGGAGTAACCCTCAGGATGCTGCAGATATTCCATGGTCCGCCTGTACAGCAGATCCACCGCATGACGCAACACAGGCACCTGCACCAGCGCGTCGTATTTCGGACGGACAGTCGTAAAATCTACCGTATCGTTATGAACCAACGAATTGCCCAGCATATTGGCCAAAAGGAATTGCGACAGCATGTTGCCCTGTTGCTCGTCCACCAAATCCATGTCGGTAAAAGACTCATCGCCCACGGCATAGCGTCGGTATTGCAGATAAAAGTTCAGATGATAAAGCAACCGGAAATGAGCCGACGTAATGACTTCGTCGGACAACAGCGCATTCACTTCCGGCAACAGGGCTTCGTAACCTGCCATCTCCTGTTTCCAGTCCGTCCGTTTCTCAATAAGTATCTGCCGTAAGTGTTCGCGCGCATATCGGAAACGCTCGGCACAGTAGTCGGCCAGCAACATACGCTCCGTCAGCTTTGCTACATCGTCGCCGGGCGAATATCGGGTCAGGAAGTCGGCCCGCCTTTGTTTCCGCTCCTCATACCCTTTCTCCACAGCTTTGTCGAATGCCTCGCCGGAAGCACGAACATCCTCTGCATAATAATAATCCGGCAGGTAATAACCTTCCCCGACAAAATGCTGCATGCCCTGATTCAGAGCTGCCCGCGAACCCTTCACCACGGGATGCAGCAAGTCTTTGAAATCGATTTGCAAGTAAAGGCTGTCACCTGCACTGACATAGAGACGGGGCGCATAATTGGCCAGCGACACCTCGCACAGCGCATCGCACAAAGGGAAACGGAAAAAGAAACTGCCATCGTCGCGCAAAGGCGTCGTATAGCAGATATCCTGACCGCTGAAATAGGACAACGACAAACGGAATTCGCGTTCGTTGGGATAGAAGTCACGGTTCAGCACCTTCCCACATATCACTACCTCGCCCCCGTCCGAAACCGGCCGGGCAAAGGAACCGACTGCAACCGACGCAATCAGGCAAAAAAGAATCATAAAGTATCGCATAGTTATAGAGGCTTATTATGGATAGTGCAAAAATAGAGTTTTACAGCAGAATACCGCCTGTAAACATTTAAAAAGTATATAAAGCCGCTAATACATGTTATAAAACATGCTTATTTACTTGGATTGTTTGCAAATCTCCGGAAAGTCCGTACCTTTGCAATGTGTTTTTCATAGTATTAGATTTAAGGTTAACAAAGGTTGGAGTACAGCGGTACTCCTTTTTTTATGCCCATACGTCTGCTCCGCCCTCCCCGTCAGGCTGCTCCCGATGATTCTTCAGTCAGGCCACAGATTTTTCCTGATTGCCCAGCATTTTTTTCCTAACTGGAAAAAAATAACGCCCTACCTGTAACTATGCCGAAGCCTTGTACGACTAACGAAACAAAAAGACAAGGATATGACGGATACTAACAAGGAAAAAGAATTCACCGAATTGCTGCTGCAAAACCAGCACATCATCTACAAAGTGTGCCTGATGTATGCACAGGATAAGGAAGATATCGCCGACCTCTACCAGGAGACGGTGTACAACCTGTGGAAAAGTTACACCACATTCGAAAACAGAAGCAGTTTCAGCACCTGGCTCTACCGTGTCGCCCTGAATACCTGCATCAGCGACCTGCGCCGCCGAAAGCACCACGAGTACGTGCCCCTGCAACTGGCGGACATCGACCTGCCCGACAACGACCCGCAAGCCGAAATGTTGAACACCCTGTACAGCCTCGTCCGCTGCCTGAACAAGCTGGACCGCATGTATATCGTCCTCTGGTTAGACGAAAAGACTTATGACGAAATAGCCGAAATCGTCGGTACCAACCGCAATCAGGTAGCCGTCAGACTGCACCGCATCAAAGAGAAACTGAAAACAATGTCCAATCTTTAAATACCCTTTATTATGAATCTGGAAGAAATGCAACAAGCGTGGAAGGAACTCAACGAACGGGTCACACGCAACGAAATTCTGCACTGCGAAGAAGTGAAAAGAATACTGAACACACGACGGGAAAACAGCCTGGAAAAGATGACACGCGTGGAAAAAATGGGACTGACGATGGTATTGATCGTCTGCATCGTATTCGCGTCTGCCTGGATTGCCCAGCCCGGTTTCCACATCGTGCCCGGCATTACAGGAGCTGTACTGATCTTATACGGTCTTCTTATGCAAATCTTCAGCCTGCACAAACTGGGCAAAATCAGACGGGAAACCAATCTGGAAAACCAGGTACGCCACATCCTGCAATACAAGAGCCGTTATAACCGTATGCTGCTGACAGGCTATCCGCTCGTCGCCCTGTTCTTCATCTGCTTCCTCTGCTACTACGGCACACGGTCCAACATCCTCTTCATGTCGCTGTTACTGGCTGCCTGTATCATAGCCGACTACTTTACCTTCCACTACACGCACGACCGGGTAAAAGAGATGATGAGTGCCAACCGTGAACTCAAGCAGATAGAGGAAGAAAGTTAAGGAAGAAGAAAACGTATTGATATGCTTAACAAACCTATAGCAGCCTTAAAACGTGTTAGAAAAAACGCATTCTCCGGCCAGAAATTTGCAGATTTCAAGAAAGGCCGTACCTTTGCAACGTGTTTTTCATAGTATTAGATTTAAGGTTAACAAAGGTTGGAGTACAGCGGTACTCCTTTTTTTATACCCGTACCCCAACCCTGTTAACCTTTACCTTTTCATTCTACAGACAACACCTGCAAACCCTCTGCTACGGCAGCGATGCATAAAACCCCAACATAGGCTTATGATAAAGCAAGACTACCTGATACGTATGATACAGGAAATCATCTCGATGATTGTAGATGCCCTGCTCCACCGGAAAAGAATCCGTGAGAAGGACTGGGAAGAATACGACCACCTGACCCGACAGATACTGGGCACCGACACCCGCGACCTGCTGAACACCACTGCCGAAGAGCTGACGGCACGCTATGCCGACACGCCCGACGGAATGAACAAGTTGGAGCTGGCCGCCGTCAGCATGTTGAAGCTATCCGAAGAAGTAGAGAAGGACAACCTGCTGCTAAAGTCGCGACTGCGCCAGGAAGGCGCACAGCTGCTGAAATACATCCAGCAGAACAGCGGCAACTACTCGCTTCAGCGCGAGTTCCTCATCCAATTGCTTCAAACCAATCCGTAACCCGAACCCCTAAACGGGTGGTTCAAATACTTAACAAATCTGTAGCAGATTTAAAACGTGTTATAAAACAGCACTTTCCGGTCGGAAAATTTGCAGATTCCGGAAAAGGCCGTACCTTTGCATCGTGTTTTTCATAGTATTAGATTTAAGGTTAACAAAGGTTGGAGTACAGCGGTACTCCTTTTTTTATGCCCATACGCGAAGTCGCCGTTAGGTGTAACGCTCCGCAGAAACGTAACAACATACAAAGTAAACATCAAACCCATAATCATACGAATGACATGAAAACATCAGCCAGACTATTCCTGTCGTGCACAGCTTTGTTGCTGTCGGCACACCTCGAAGCACAAACGTTCACCCACATCAGCAGCAGCGAAGGCAACACGTGGCAACAAGCCAAAGTACGAATGCAATCCTCGCCCCGACAGATACCTCTGCTCGACGTGACAGACGCCACCGCTCCCATCACCACTTTCCGGGCATGGGGAGCCACCTTCAACGAACTGGACTGGGACGCACTGGGTCTGCTCACCCGCGATGAGCAGGACGAAATACTTCACAACGTCTTTGCCCCCGACGGCGACCTGCGCATTGCCCGCGGACGCATCTCGATGGGAGCCAACGACTATGCCCGCTCGTGGTACAGCTGCGACGAGATGGAGGGCGACTTCGAACTACGCTACTTCAATATCGACCGCGACAAGCAGGCCATCATCCCCTTCATACGCGCCGCGCAAAAGTACAACCCCGACCTTACCTGCTGGGTGTCGCCCTGGTGCCCGCCAAGCTGGATGAAAATCAACGGTGACTACCCCGTACTAAGCAGCCCTTACAACAACCTGCCCGAAAAGATGAATTACCTGCTCTATGGTCAGACGGGAGGAGAAACCGACCCGGACGAAATGAAGCTGACCGGCGAGCGCAACGGGAAGTTCCCCAAGAAGCTGGCCACTACCGACTACATGATACAAGACCCGCGCTACCTGCAAACCTATGCCAACATGTTCTGCAAGTTCATCGACGCCTATCGCGAGCAGGGCATACGCATCGACATGGTGATGTACCAGAACGAAGCCTACAGCTACACTCCCTATCCCGGCTGTGCCTGGACAGCCGAAGGCACCATACGCTTCAACCGCGACTACCTGGCACCTACCCTGAAGCGCCTGCACCCCGACGTGAAGCTTTACCTGGGCACCTTCAACACCAACCGGCAGGACTATGTGGAGAAGATACTTGCCGACCCGCAGCTACAGTCCTGCATCTCGGGCATGGGATTCCAATGGGAAGGACGCGAAATACTGCCTGAAATACGCCGCCAGCACCCCGACTGGAGCTACATCTGCTCGGAAAGCGAATGCGGATGGGGCAGCTTCGACTGGAAAGCAGCCGAGCATACCTTCGAGCTGATGAATCACTACTTGGGCAACGGCTGCAACGAATACATCTTCTGGAACTTCATCCTGGCCGACAACGGCGAAAGCCCCTGGGGCTGGAAACAGAATGCCCTGATCAGGGTGGACAGCCGGACACGCACCTACACCTATACCCCCGAATATTATGCCGCGAAACATTACAGCCATTTCATCGGCCGGGATACACAAATCGTAGGTTACCATCCGGCCTCGGAAGGCAATACACCGGTATTAGTGGCCAAAACAGCCGAAGGAAAGACGGTAGTCGTAGCCGGAAACTTCAACGACGAAGCGCGCACTGTCAGCCTGAAACTGGGCAACCGCTACCTGAACATCGAACTGGCGCCGCACTCCTTCAACACCCTGACGGAGGGGCGCTGACACCTGTGCCCGCCACGGCTTACCGCATGGGCAGCGACGGACGTGGCGGGAGTATCGTAGGCCCGTCACTTCTTCTTTTGCTGTCGAAGACGGCTGTACGGAGAATTTCGTACAAGATGCCGCCTACGTCGAGTCCCAACGTGAACTTGTCGAACTTGTAATAAGGGATGGCCACAGGCACCGTCTGCCAACCTCCGCGCATGGAGTCGTAGTAACGCTGCACACCTACCTCCATGCCGAAGCGGTCGGTCATGTCAATCACCATGGTGGCACCGTAACTGTTCGTGCCCATACCGTACGAATTGCCCATCACATACGAGCCGAAGGCACGGAAGGCCAGGCGGTCGGAAACCTGATATTTCAGCATCCCCGACGTGTTGAACATCTGACGGCTGAGGTGCGACATCGTCATCTTCATGGCATTCATCTGGATCTGGAAGTCCAGCCGGTCGCTTAACTTGTGTCCGTAGCCTATCGAAGCCTCGTTCAGCCGACCGATGCCGGGCAGTGAAGTCTGACTGCCTGCCCCCATCAGATAGCCCCTGCCGAGGCGTGTCATCACGCCACCGGTGCTGTAGTCGCCCCGGTAGAGCGGCGAAGGATGGGTGTAGTAAGGGATGACGGGCATCGCATCGAGCGAGAAGCGGGGTGTCGGCTCGGGCACTTCGGGCACGCTGAACCGTTGCTGCGAAGGCAAATCCGGAGTAGCCTTCACCAGCTCCATCAGGTCGGGAGCCACGATTTTCGGGGTATTTACCGGCGGAACGTACGGCAGTTCGCCGTTTCCCATATCCTGGCGAAGCGTGTCGCGGGACACATCCTCAGCCCCAGCCTGTGCCCACACGTCGTGTGGGAGCAACGCCGCCAACAGGCTGCATACCATTACTTTCAGACAGACTCTCCGTACGATGCACATATCCTCCTCCTTTCTTGTTTCGGACGGCCCGGACCGCTACCTGCCACCTCCGGCGCCGGCGGGCGAAGACACCACTGCCGCAGCGCGTCGGGAGAAAGGCTTCCGTCGCAGGCTCTACTTACAAAAGTAGCAAAATTCCCGTTTCCCTCATGCTGACGGAAACGATTTTATACATTATTCAACCTTTGCCTGCACAGGCACGGCATATTCTACAAAAGTTAAGAGAAAAGAACGCACAACGGCGCTCTGCAAGGAATATTCTTAATCAGGAAACAGCCCTCATCCGATTCCGTAACTTCTTGAATATAAGTACTGTTAGGTCCTGTCTATCTCAGTATACGACTGAGGGTACCTAAGTATACGACTGAGGGGGTCTAAGTATACGACCGAGGGTGCCTAAGTATACGACTGTGATAGGCTCCCCCGGTCGGTATGGATATGTTATAAAGAAAAATAACTGCCTGCGAAGCAGTGGGACGTCAGGCTGACACCTCTTCGCCCTTCAGCGTGGCCGAGCTGGCTTCGGTGATTCGCACACGCACGAAGTCGCCTACGCGGTGTGTGCCGCGGTCGAACACCACTACCCTGTTCTGTTCCGTCCGTCCGAACAGCTGGTCGCGGCTGCGCTTGCTCACTCCCTCGACCAGCACCTCGAAGGTCTGCCCCACGCAACGTGCGTTGGCCTCGGCCGAAAGACGGTTCTGCAAAGCGATGATTTCGTTCAGACGGCGTATTTTCACCTCCTCGGGAACGTCGTCGGGCAAGTGCTTGCTGGCATAGGTGCCCGGGCGTTCGCTGTACTTGAACATGAAAGCCGCATCGTAAGCGCACTCCTCCATCAGCGAGAGCGATTGCTGGTGGTCTTCCTCGGTCTCACTGGAAAAGCCCGAGAAGATGTCGGTCGAAAGTCCGCAGTCGGGGATGATGCGGCGGATGGCTGCTACACGCTCCAGATACCACTCACGGTCGTACTTGCGGTTCATCAGCTTCAGTATGCGGCTGCTTCCGCTCTGCACGGGCAGGTGGATGTGCTTGCACACGTTGGGCATGTCGGCAATGACGTGCAGTGTCTCGTCGCTCATGTCCTTGGGGTGCGACGTAGTGAAGCGCACACGCATATCCGGAGCAGCTTCGGCTACCTGGCGCAGCAGCATCGGGAAAGTCACTACCTCTCCGTCGGCGCGCTCAAAACGGTACGAATTGACGTTCTGCCCCAGCAGGGTCACTTCCTTGTAGCCTTTCTGCTGCAGGTCGGCCACCTCGCGCAAGATGCTTTCCACATCGCGGCTGCGTTCGCGGCCCCGCGTATAGGGAACTATGCAGTAAGTACAGAAGTTATTGCATCCGCGCATGATGGACACAAAACCAGAAATGTGATTGCCGCAGATGCGCGAAGGCACGATATCGCGGTAGGTCTCCGTGGTAGACAGTTCCACGTTGATGGCTTTCTCGCCCGCCTCTACCGCCGCAATCAGGTCGGGCAAGGTCAGGTAGGCATCGGGACCTGCCACCAGGTCCACATGATGGTTGGCAATAAGGTCTTCCTTCACCCGCTCAGCCATACAGCCCAGCACGCCCACAATGAGCCCGCGATGCTTCTTCCGCATCGAGTGGAAGAACTCCAGGCGGTTCAGAATCTTCTGCTCGGCATTATCGCGCACCGAACAAGTATTCAAAAACACGGCATCGGCCTCGTCCAGCGTCTCGGCCATCGTATATCCGGCCATTTTCATAATCGACGCAACCAGTTCACTGTCTGCCACATTCATCTGGCAGCCGTACGTTTCGATGAACAATTTCTTATTGTCACCGGCAGTTGCAGATTTTAAGTCTGCTCCCGTTTGATTTTCCATTATTTCTAAAGTTTATTGATTTCGGGGACAAAGATAATGAAAGGACAGTGCCGGGGAAAATGAAAACAGTGTTTTCTGAAGTAACACATCCAACGTGCGCGCCCACACCACAGATAAACCGAAAAACAAACGCCATTTTTGGCCTAAAACACCTTAAACGAAAAGAAAATGCAACAGAAATAGCCTGTTTGACAGTGATTCTACTAATTAATGTTAACGTAAAAAGCTTTTTCTGACTGTTAATTTGGTAAAAAAAGAATTATTTTACATTTTTGTGCAATGAAAGAAACATTAGATTTTTTCATAGTTAAGGTTTAGGTTAAAAAAATTAAGGGGAGCTGTGAAGCTGCCCTTTTTTATTGCCCAAATGTTAGGGGCTATCAGATTAATTAACTACCTTTGGCGGTGAAAAACAAGCATGCGTATGGAAGATATCTTCAAGTTTCTGTTGGTGGCAGGAATCATCGTGGTCGGAATCATCAAGCAGTTCAGGAAGGAAGCCCAAAGTAGCGAAGCTCCTCCCAGTGATGAACATGGCATGCCCCTACCCCACGAAGCCAATCCGCTTCCCGAAAACTGGGGAGGAGAAACCTATGGCGGATACATTCCCGAAGGTCCCAAACCAGCCGAACAGCTCCATACCCCGAAAAAGCAACAGAAGACTTCCAGACCCGAACCTTTCATCCCGCGAAGAGACCGGCAGACATCATCGCACCGGATCAGCCCAACTTCGCAACCGACCGCCCCTCCGGCCCCTGCCGGGCAAGAAACAGACCACGCTGCAACCGACTTCGACCTGCAGTCGATAGAGGAAGTACGGCGAGGCATCCTTTGGGCAGAAATACTGAACAGGAAATACTGAAACCTGCTGTCGGTACATAAGCATTCGGTTCCTTCGCTTTTACGTTTGCAAGTTGGCAAGATATTACCTTCCTTCAACTGAACGGCTAAAAGACTCACGAACGGACAGACTTGACCCTGAAATCTTTAACATCAAAAATATAAAAGAACAATTATGGCATTTAATTACATTTCAGCAGAAGAAGCTGCAAGCCTCATCAAACATGGCTACAACATTGGTCTGAGCGGATTTACCCCCGCAGGAACTGCCAAAGCCGTTACACATGCTTTGGCTGCCATCGCAGAAGAAGAACATGCAAAGGGAAATCCTTTCCAGATCGGTATCTTCACCGGAGCCTCTACAGGTGATGCCTGCGACGGTATCCTGTCGCGCGCCAAAGCCATCCGCTACCGTGCTCCCTACACCACCAACCCCGACTTCCGCAAAGCCGTAAACAACGGTGAGATTGCCTACAACGACATCCACCTTTCGCAAATGGCACAGGAACTGCGCTATGGCTTCATGGGCAAAGTAAACGTAGCCATCATCGAAGCCTGCGAGCTGACCGAAGACGGTAAAATCTATCTGACTGCTGCCGGTGGTATCGCTCCTACCGTATGCCGCTTGGCCGACATGATCATCGTCGAGCTGAACGCTGCACACAGCAAGGCTGCTATGGGCCTGCACGACGTGTACGAACCCCTTGACCCGCCTTACCGCCGCGAAATACCCATTACCAAGCCCAACGACCGCATCGGCTTGCCCTACATCCAGGTAGATCCGAAGAAGATTGTAGGCGTAGTAGAGACCAATTGGCCAGACGAAGCACGTTCGTTTGCTGCTGCCGACCCCGTAACCGACAAGATCGGACAGAACGTTGCCGACTTCCTGGTACACGACATGAGACGTGGCATCATTCCGCAAAGCTTCCTGCCGCTGCAGAGTGGTGTAGGTAACATTGCCAACGCCGTACTCGGCGCACTGGGACGCGACACCACAATCCCCGCCTTCGACGTATATACCGAAGTTATCCAGAACTCCGTGATCGGCCTGATCCGCGACGGCCGCGTGAAGTTTGCTTCAGGCTGTTCGCTCACCGTTACCAACGACTGTCTGAACGGTGTATATCAGGACATGGACTTCTTCCGCGACAAACTGGTACTCCGTCCGTCGGAAATCTCCAACAGCCCCGAAGTTATCCGTCGTCTTGGTGTTATCTCTATCAATACTGCCATCGAAGCCGACATCTACGGTAATGTAAACTCTACCCACATCGGCGGAACGAAGATGATGAACGGTATTGGCGGCAGCGGCGACTTCACACGCAATGCCTACATCTCTATCTTCACCTGTCCGTCTGTAGCCAAGGAAGGCAAGATCAGCGCTATCGTTCCGATGGTATCGCACGCCGACCACAGCGAACACGACGTCAACATCATCGTTACCGAGCAAGGTGTGGCCGACCTCCGCGGCAAGAGCCCGAAGGAACGTGCACAGACTATCATCGAGAACTGTGTTCACCCCGACTACAAGAACATCATGTGGGATTACCTGAAACTGACCGACGGCAAGTCACAGACTCCGCACGCCATCCGTGCTGCCCTGGGTATGCATGCCGAGTTGGCTAAGAGTGGCGACATGCGCAACGTTGACTGGTCACAGTATTAACAGACATTCTCCAACGGGACATAACCTGTTGATAAGCGAATAAACGACAAGGGATAAAGAAGTGGATGCTACGAAATCCATCTTCTTTATCCCTTGTTTCTATATAAAAAGCCATCCCTGGAAATCACTTCCCGGGATGGCTCGTCTTCTTATAAAAAAGAGTATAAAGAGAGATTAGTATCTATTCCTGTCCTCCACCCAATGCGCAATAAAGACTGATTACACTCTGTATTTCGCTGAAGCGGTTGGCGGTCTGCGTAAGTTGGGCACTCAGCAGGTTCTGTTTGGCAGTAAGCACATCCAGGTAAGTCGTAGTGCCATGCTCCATAAGCAAGGATGTACTCTTCACGGCTTTCTGCAACGAAGCTACCTGCTTGTCCAGCAACAGGCTCTTGTCGCGGCTGGTCTGCCAGGCCGTCAGTGCGTCGTTCACTTCGCTGCCTGCATTCAGCAGAGTCTGTTGGAAAGAAAGGGCGGCTTCTTCCTGTTGCGCCTTACTGATTTTAAGCTGTCCCAACAGCTGTCCGCGTGCAAAGAGCGGCTGGGTGAGCGAACCTACGGCCGAAGCCAAGAACTTGGCAGGATTAATAATCATGGATCCGGCCGAGTTGGTCCAGCCTGCACTGCCACTCAACGTAATGGAGGGATAGAAAGCCGAGCGTGCCGCATTGGTGGCATAGAAGGCCGACTCCAACGACCGTTCGGCCATACGTACGTCGGGCCGATTGGCAAGCATCTGCATAGGGATGCCTACAGATAACTCATCGGGCATCTGCACGCCAGCCAGTGTGCCACGTTCGTAGGAACGGGGTGTCTCGGCCAGCAGCAATGCAAAGCTGTTTTCTGCCTGGTTGATTTGCTCTTTCAGGTCGAGCACAGATGCCTGTACCTCGTAACAGGCGGCTTCCATCTGCGATACGGCAGCCTCGTTGGCCTGTCCTGCATTCATCAGAGCACGGGTAGAGCGAACGGTTTCTTCCCACGACCGGGCCATATCCTGCGCACAGGCAAGCTGGTCGTCGAGCATCAGCAAAGTATAATAGGTATTGGCTATACCGGCAATAAGCTGTGTACGTACAGCCTGCTTATAATCCTTACTTTGGGCATAAAGAGCCTGTGCCTGCCGTTTGCTGTTACGCATCTTACCGAAAATATCCAGTTCCCAACTGGCAGTAACGGGCAGCGAATAGGTCTGTGTAGCTTTTCCGCCATCGAAGCTGCTTACCGTCCCCTGAGGAGCCAATGCAAACGAGGGCAGAAATGCAAGCTTGGAGGAAAGCAAGGTAGCCTCGGCCTCCTCGATACGAAGCTGTGCGGACAGATAATCGGTATTGTTCTGCAAACCTTGTTCGATATAGGCCTGCAGCTGCGGATCGGTAAAAAGCTCGTGCCAGTCCATGCTGCCGAGACTGGTAGTGTCTTCAGTGCTGAACTCTTCCCCATAAAGGTTGTCGGGCACGCTTTCGGCCGGCTTATATTTGGTATATATGCCGCAGCTACTCAGCAGAGCAGCGGCGGTTGACAATAAAATAAGTTTCTTCATATTAGTTGATGGATTAATTTTTTAAGAATGATTATTTCTCCTCATTAAACCCACTACGTTCTGCCAGGCTTCTTTCGCGCTCCAATTGCACCTGAGCATCGGCTTCCAGTTCCTGGTGCGGACGAATCTTCTCCTGCATATATTCGAAGATAATGTAGAATACCGGCACAACGAACAACAATGCAAGGGTTCCGATCAGCATACCACCCACGACGGTAGTACCCAATGACGAGTTACCGTTGGCACCCGCACCACTGGAGAACATCAGCGGAAGCATACCGAATATCATGGTAAGCACCGTCATCAGGATAGGACGGAAACGTACCTGTGCAGCTGCATAGGCCGACTCAATAATACCCATGCCCTTGCGCCGACGCTCGATGGCAAACTCCGTAATCAGGATGGCTGTCTTGGCTAACAGACCGATCAGCATAATCATACCTGTCTGCATATAGATGTTGTTCTCCAGTCCGAAGAGCTTGGCAAACAGGAACGATCCGAACATACCGAACGGCACAGAGAGGATAACGGCAAACGGTACCAGGAAGCTCTCGTAAAGACAGGCCAGAATCAGGTAAATCAGGAAGACACAAATACTGTAGATAAACACTGTCTGGAACTGGCTGGTATTGGCCTCCTCACGCGAAATGCCACCGTACTCGTAACTGTAGCCCGAAGGCAACATCTGTTCGGCCACTTCGGCAATCGCTTTCTGTACCTCACCGGTAGAATACCCTTCGGCTACGTTCACGTTGACAGAGATAGAACTGAACAGGTTGAAACGGTTCTTGATTTCGGCACCTTCGGTCTTGCTCAACGTAACGAACTGGCTGAGAGGAGCCATCTCTGTACCGTTGCGCACAAACATATTGCTCAGATCCATCTGGTCCAAACGATATTTTGGATCGGCCTGAAGCATCACGCGGTACATCTTGCCAAACTTATTGTAGTTGGACACATACGAACCACCGCAATAGCTACCCAATACGCTCAGTACTTCGTTGGGTGAAATGCCGGCACGCATACACTTGGCAGCATCTACATCTACCGAAATCTGCGGGAAGTTCTCGGCATAGGTCGTATAAGCCATTGCCACCTCCGGACGTTGGTTCAGCGCACCGAGATATTGCAGCACAGCGTGATAGAAAGTGGTCATGTCGCCACCCGTCTTGTCCTGCATGTTCAATTCTACCGAGTTACCCATACCGTAGCCCGGAATCATAGGCGTCTGGAAGCAGAATATCTGTGCATCCTTTATCTGGGCAAACTGAGCATTGAGGCGACCCATCACGGCTTCTGCCGAATGTTCACTGCCACTACGTTCGCTCCAGTCTTTCAGACGGATGATAATCATACCATACGACGTACCCTGTCCAGAAAGGAAACCGTAACCGGCTACACGCTGGAAGTGGGCTACTTCGGGAGTATTGGTCAGAATGGCATCTACTTTATCCAGCACCTGAGTGGTCTCCTTCAGTGTGCTACCCGGAGCAGTGCTGACATTGGCCATGATGGTACCCTGGTCTTCCTGCGGTACAAGTCCTGTTTTGGTGGTGTTCATAAAGAATACCAGCAGCACAACAGCAGCAACCAGAGCTGCCCAACACATCCAACGATGGTGGATGGCAAACATCACACCTTTCTTATATTTACCCAACAAAGCGGTATAAGAAGCGTTGTAAGCGGCGCGAACACGACCATTAATACTCTTGGCACTCTTCGTACCCGATGCCGGACGCATCAGCATGGCACACAATGCCGGACACAGTGTCAGGGCACATATCATGGAGAGACCTACGGAAGTTGCCATAGTAATACCGAACTGTGTGTAGAAAACACCGGACGTACCCCCCATGAAAGTCACAGGGATAAACACGGCCATGAACACACAAGTACAGGAAATGATGGCCATCGTCACATCGCCCATCGCATCTTTGGTAGCAAGGTAAGGCGACTTGTAGCCAGAGTCGAACTTCTCCTGCACCGCCTCAACCACCACGATGGCATCATCCACCACCGTACCGATGGCCAGCACCAACGCAAACATGGTCAGAATGTTCAGACTGAAGCCTGCGGCAATCAGGCAGGCAAACGTACCTACCAGAGAAACGATGATAGATATAGAAGGAATAAGCGTACTCTTGAAATCCTGCAGGAAGAAGTATACCACCAGGATAACCAGAATAATGGCAATCACCAACGTCTCAACAATACTGTAAATCGAAGCATACAGGAAGTCATTAGAACTCATCAGATTGACAAACTCCAACCCTTCGGGCAGGTCTTTTGACAACTCATCGAGCAAAGCCGAGATTTCGGCATTCACGGCAGTAGCGTTCGATCCTGCTGTCTGGAAAGCCATGAAGGCAATGGCTGTCTTACCGTCCATCTCGCCCTGGTAACTATAACTCAATGCACCCAGCTCTACTTCGGCCACATCCTTCAGACGAAGAACAGAACCGTCTTCCTGTGCACGTACGACGATGTTCTCAAAGTCAGATACTTCTTTCAGACGGCCACGATACTTCATGGTGAGCTGGTATACATTATCCGAGTTCTCGCCCAATGAGCCCGTAGGTGCCTCCAGGTTCTGCATAGCCAATACTGCACTGATGTCCGAAGGTACCAGCCCATACTGCGCCATTCGGTCAGGTTTCATCCAGATACGGATACTGTAAGGGGCGTTCATCGCCATCACGTCGCCCACACCGGCAATACGCTTGATCTGGGGCACAACATTGATGTCAAGGTAGTTTCCGATAAATGCCTGGTCGTAACGCCCGTTGGTACAGACCAGTGAATTGATTTGCAGAAAGCTGGTCTGACGTTTCTGCGTGGTCACACCGATTTGTGTTACCTCGGCAGGCAACAATCCTTGTGCCTGCGTCACACGGTTCTGCACGTTCACTGCCGCCATATCGGGGTCGGTACCTTGCTTGAAGTAGACCTGTATGGTAGCTGAACCGTTATTGGTAGCCGTCGAGGTCATGTAAATCATGTTTTCCACACCGTTGATACTCTCCTCCAACGGCATGATAACGCCGTTCATCACGGCATCTGCATCGGCACCCGTATAAGTGGCTGAAACGTATACTGTAGGTGGTGCAATATCAGGATATTGTTCCACAGGCAACGTGAACAGCGAAATCAGGCCGATAGCAAAAATAAGGACGGAGATGGAGATGGCCATCACCGGCCGTTTAATGAATATGTTTCCTTTCATAATGTTCGTTGTTTATGGGAGTCAAGAAGTTCGGGAACGGTTCCCTTCAACTCCTTCAGCTCCTGCAGGTTTTGCCGAAAGCAAAACTTAGGTTATTTTATCTGCATTCCCTCTCTCAACAATCCGGCTCCTTTCGCCACGATTTCCTCGCCCGGCTTCAGGCCGTCCATTACTACAAATTCGCGACCGTTGTTTATCGGTGCTACCGAAACCAGTGTAGAAGCGGCCTTTCCGTCCACTACCTTATACACCAGATATTTGTCCTGCATCTGTACGGCTGCTCCCTGCGGAATGACAATACAATCCTTGTAGACACTGGGGATAGATACACTGCCGGAGGCTCCACTGTGCAGCAGACGTGATTCGTTGGGGAAAACGGCACGTGCAATGACCGTACCCGTCTGGCGGTCGATGACACCACTGATGGATTCGATCTTTCCCTTCTCGGCATATACGGAGTTATCGTTCAGGGTCAGCGTTACTTCGGGCATGTTCTTCAGTGCCTCGTCCATCGAACCGTACTGACGGGTGAGGGAGAGCAGCTGATTTTCGGTCATGGAGAAATAGACGTACATCGTGCTATTGTCGCTCACCGTAGTAAGAGGTTGTGCCATGGCCGAGCTGACCAATGCACCTACACGATAAGGCAAAGCACCCACAACGCCGTTGCTGGGACTCTTTACTTCGGTATATGAGAGGTTATTACGGGCATTCACTTCCTGTGCCTCGGCCTGTGCCAGTTGTGCCTTGGCAGTGAGGTAATTGTTCTGAGCCGTCTTCAGACTGAACTCTGATACGACTTTCTGCGCATACAGTTCCTTCTGGCTACCATAGTTCAGCTCGGCTGTAGCCAGCGAGGCACGGGCTGTCGCTACATTGGCCTCGGCTGTCTTCAGGGCTGCCTTATACGGAACCTGATCGATAATGAAAAGTAACTGACCTTGACGCACGGCTTCACCTTCGGTCACGCAGAGCCGTACAATCGTACCCGATACTTGCGGATAGATGTCAATGTCCTGCCGTCCGCGGATAGTGGCGGAATAGGAGGTGGAAAGTTCTTTATCGGCGGTAGCCACCGTCATAGTCTCGTAAGAAGAAGATTGCATAGCGGCATTTGGTGCCTGCTTGCACGATACCAATCCCAAAAACGTACAACCGACAATTGTCATCAGTCGTATCTGTTTACTTTGTACCTTTTTCATATTCAATTTGTTTGTTTAGAAATTGGCGCAAAGATAGACGAATAGAACAATCCGGATGTTATCTATATGCCTGAATGGATGTTCCATATTTCCCACGAATAGGCATATTTTCTTAAAAAATATTACATAAAGAACAAAAGAACAACTTTTATGAGAAATAGAACAGTCCATATTTCCCAATATTCTACACCTTTGCAGCGGAAGAAAAGAACACATCTGCCAGCGCAGTGTCCGGCTGAATACAGAACATCAGCCTGACTACTAAAACAAAAAACGGAACTTAAATAATCCATATAGAATATGTATACGAAAGAAGAAACGATTATTGCAGTAGACATTGACGACTTCAAAAAATACAAAGAAGAAATGCAAGGAGAATATGTAGACTACGTAGATGACAACGTCATTGTGGCACGGAACATAGACAACCTGCCCTACTCCAACCGGATGATAAGACTGAACCTGTTCATCATCGTAACCTGCATCGAGGGAAAAATGCAGCTAACCGTCAACGGAAAGGATTATCAGCTGCAGGAAGGAGAAACATTTATATGTCTCCCTACCATGATTGTAAGTAATATGCTGCTCAGCCCCCAGCACAAGGTCGGCATGATAGGCTTCTCTACCAAATTTCTGCAGCAGACCATAAAGCGGGGAAGAGCGACCGAAAAGGCGCTGTATTATATCTATAAAAACCCCGTCTTTGCCAAAGCATCGGAAGAAAAGACCAAAAACAGCCGTACTTTCAGCCAGTACTCCCAATTGATCATGGACAAAATAAGCGATACTTCGCACCGCTACCGGCAGGAAATTCTGGAACATCTCTTCTCTGCCCTGTTCTACGAAATGCTGGTAGGCATCCAAAAACATTCCGATACAATCGAAGAAACCGGAATGGAAGCCGACCGCAGCAAACGGATTTTCAAACAATTTATGGAGGAAGTGGCAGAAGACGGCGGAATACACCGCTCCGTGAGCCACTATGCCGACCGGTTGTGCTACTCGCCCAAATACATCTCCAGCGCTATCAAAGAGGTCAGCGGACGCACACCTACCGAATGGATCAACGAATACGCCATCGAACAGATAAAATATCAGTTGAAGCACTCGGACAAGTCTGTCAAGGAGATTGCTGAGATGTTCAACTTCCCCAACCAGTCATTCTTCGGCAAGTACGTGAAAGCGCATGTAGGAATGTCGCCCGCCCGCTACCGTGCTTATTTGAACGGTAAGGAACAAAGCGACTCGCAGACCGCATCCTGAAAGGCCCGTGCCTGACGTGCCGAAAGCGCGTTCTGCGTCATGATAGCGAAAGCTACCCAGTGTCCGCCTTTCGTCTTCAGATAGCCAGCCAGCGCATTGATGCCGGTATACGAGCCTGTCTTGGCATGTACCTGCCGGAAGGCCGGTGTGCCATATCCCATGCGGTACTTCAACGTACCGTCCATGCCGCTTACAGGCATGGCCTTGTAGAGCGGGGCAAAGATGTCGGTGCGCGAATAGGCATAGCGCAACATGGCCACCAACAGCTCGGGCGACAGATAGTCGTAGTGCGAAAGGCCGCAACCGTCGGCCAGTCTGTAATGGGAAGGATTCAGTCCGATTTTCCGAATCAGTGCTCGCATGGCATCCAACCCGTCGTCGGCAGAAACACGTTTCTTGCCCGTAGCCAGCACGCCCGCGCGACACAGCATGGCTTCGGCGTTCAGGTTATCGCTCTCTTTCAGCATCACGTTGAGTACAGTCTGCATGGGTGTTTCGTGCCGTGCCAGCCTTACGACCAGCGAATCGTGCGGCAGTTCGCCGAAACTGTAGGCCGACGCAATGGATTCGCGGGTGCTGTCGGCAACGGACATACAGCGGATGCCCGCTTCCTGCAAGCGCTCCACAAAGACGTGCATAAACATGCGACCCGAATCGAACAGGTTGAGCGACCGGGTCACTGCCGACTGCACATTGCCGCGCAGGCTGACACAATTGCCGTTCTCCAACCAGTTGCGGTCTACCCGCAAGGGACCTGCGGCAGACGTGCGGCTGCGTGTCCGGTTATCTATAGTATAATAGGTAGAAGCCGGACTGCATTCGGCTCGTGCCGCCAGGCCACGTTCGGCAGGGCGCAGCGTGACTTGCAGCACACCTTTGTTGAGCATCAGCGGCGAAAGGTAGGGCTGAAAGGTGGAAGGAGTGTCGTCCCACAACCAGCCCGTTCCCCAATAGAGCGAATCTTTCATCGATACATCGCCCACAATGCGTCCGTCCAGCACATGGATGCCCCGCTCTGTCAGTCCACCAATCAGCTCTTTCAGGTCGGTTTCGTCCAGTTCGGGGTCAAAACCACCTACGACATACAGGTCGCCTTTCAACGTATCACCCACAATGCGCCCACGGGTCCACAGTTCGGTGCGGAAAGGTTCGTCGATGCCCTGCTGCGACAGGGCCGTGATGGCCGTCATCACCTTCATCGTCGAAGCCGGGCGCGACAACTTGTCGGCCTGATATTCGTAGAGCATACGTCCGGCAGTAAGGTCGTAAATGCAAAGGCCGGCATGGGCACCGGCAGGCAACTCATACTTCAACAAGGTATCGATGCGCGAGGCAAGTGTCGCCACACTGTCGGTCTGCTGTGCAGAGGCACGGTGCGCGAACAGCCAAGAAAACAAAAGCAGGCAACACGCCTGCAGGATAATCCGCTTCATAGTCATCTGTGATATTCAGTGAAGCAAATGAAGCAAAAAGCCGACGAATACGCAAGCGGAAGCAGGGCTTTTTTGCGGCACAGGCCGGAGTTTCGAGGAAAAAAGGCTGGAGTTTCGGGAGAAAACGCCCAGAGTTTCCATAGAAAACCCGCCGGGTTTTACGGGAAAATGCCCGGGGTTTCGGGAGCAAACGGCTGGGGTTTTATATAGGGAGAAACAGGGGTTCTGAGAAACACTTGCACGGCTCGTGTAGAACACAAGTACGGCTCGCGAGCCGTGCAAGTGTGGCTCACGAGCCGTACAAGTGTCTCTCAAACTCACAGTGCCTCGCGGAAAATCTCGCCTACTGTGGGATGCGGGAAAACAATCTTTTTCCACTCTGCCACAGTCAGTTTCAGCTCTATCGCCATACCAGCCAGGGTGATGATTTCGCTGGCCGGGTTGCCCAGCACGTGTGCACCCAGAATAGTGTCATCATCGGCAATCAACAGCTTGCATACTCCGTTGACACCTTCGTTTTCGGCAACAAAACGACCACTGTAAGCCATCGGCAACTTGACCACACGGCACGCGATGCCTTTCCGTTGCAGCGACTCTTCGGTCTCGCCCACGCCGGCTATCTCGGGATTCGTATATACCACACCGGGGATGGCACGGTAGCTCATCGCGTCTTCCCTGCCGGCAATGTGGTTGACTGCTACCTCGGCTTCGCGCACGGCAGTATGTGCCAGCAGCGAGAAACCTGTCAGGTCGCCACAGACGTATACGCCCACCAGGGATGTCTGCATGTGTTCGTCCACCACGATGCTGCCCCGTTCGGTCTTCTGCAGTTCCAGATTTTCCAGTCCGAAACCTTTCGTCACCGGACGACGGCCCACACTCATCAGCAACCGCTCAGCCACAACCGACCCCACGCCCTCAGCGTTCTCGTAATTCACCTGTACCTGTCCGCTGCCGTCTTCGGCTAGCGCCAACGAAACAACCTTCGTACTGAGCATGAACTTCACGCCACGCTTGGCGTACTCGGCACGCAGGAGGGCCGAAAGCTCTTTATCCATACCGCCCAGAATCTCGTCCATCATTTCAACAACCGTCACCTGTACGCCCAGACTGTTGAAGAACGAAGCGAACTCCATGCCGATGACTCCGCCGCCGATAATGGTCAGCGACCGGGGCAACTCCTTGTTGTCGAGCGCATCGCGATGCGTCCAGTAGGGCACGGTGTCGACTCCCGCAATGGGCGGAATGAAGGTCTCCGAACCGGTGCAGAGCAACAGGTTGTCGCACTCGTACACCTCTTCGCCACAACGCACGTGGTTCTTGTCCACCACTTCGGCCGCGCCGGTCACTATCTTCACACCGTGGGCGGTCAGTTTTCCCTTCACACCCAGCACCAGCTTACGCACCACTTTCTGCTTGCGGGCAATGATTTTGGGCAAATCGAACCCAACGTTCTCTGCCGAAACGGCATACTTCGACGCATGGCGTGCGCCGTCGTACGTCTTGGCCGAATACAGCAATGTCTTGGTTGGGATGCAGCCTTCGTTCAGACAGACGCCTCCAAGGCTGTTTTTCTCGAAAAGTACCACACTCATTCCTGCCTTTCCGGCAGCTTCGGCAGCCGTATATCCCGCAGGACCTCCGCCGATAATGGCAATTTGATATTTTTCCATGGCATTTTAACGTTTTAAGATATTTGCTCGCAAGATACAACAAGTATTTCAAATACGGGCAGCATAGCCACAGATTTATTTGTTGCGCGCCTGTTTCAGGGCCTCTTTCACCTCATCGGGAGTGACCGAAGGCGATTCTCCATCAAACAGTTTCCGGCAAACCAGCTTCCCTACCTGCATGGCATCGCGGCGGGTGTCAAACGCCTTTCCTCCGCCAATGGCCGGTATGCGGGTCTGGCGAATCAGTGTATCTTCGCCACACAGAATCGCATAACCATACCCTCCATTTACTTCCAACGTCAGGCAACGCAACTCGTTCTCCCCGGCTGGGCGCGAACCACCCATACAGCAAGAAAGGTATGCTGCCATTACAGACAACATACCCGTCTTGACAATAAACGTCAGCTTCACACGATACATTTCTTTTTCCTTCTTTGCATTATACATCTTCCTGCTCGTCGGGCAACAGTTCGTACACGTCGTCAAAGTAGCTGCCTCCCGACTGTCCGGTCAGCACAAAGCCCCGTTTTCCGTTCGAGAACGATACCGCTCCGTCGCGTGAAGAGGCTCCCGAATAGTTATTGTGCACGTCGGTCAGCGGCGTAAAGTCGTCATCCGAGTCGCCGTACCACAAATCCTGATCGGGATCGTACTTCCAATAGTCGGCTGTCACACCGCTCCGGTAGCCGGTCGCAATGTAAGCATAACCGTCGATGACGAAAGACACCGTGCTATAACGGGCAATGGCGTAATCGTCGTCATAGTCTTCGTCGCTGTTCGTATTGGCAATGTCGCGCAATTGCGTCCAGGTAGTTCCGTCAAACTTCCAGAAGTCGCTCAGATTGGTACTGTTGTCCGTGCCGCAACACACGTAAGCCACATCGTCGATGACGAAAGCCGTACCATAGGCACGCTTTTCGGGTCCTCCACCGTTACCGGCATCTTTCGTCCACTGCGAGCCGGCTGCCGCATTGGGATCGAAACGGTAGAAGTCCTTGTAACTGCCCTGTGTGTCTTCGTTGTAGCCCGTACCTACATAAGCATATCCACCTATCACAAATGCCAAGGCACCGTCGCGCGGACCTCCTTTATAATCGTCTTTCTGCGTCCACGAGTCCGAAACCGGATCATACTCCCACGTATCGGCCACATAGTTCGAGTAGCTTCCGTCTTTCACCGAGCCTGTAGTCACATATCCCTTCCCGTTCAGTGCAAAACCCGTAGCATACTTGCGGCCTACGGTCGGCATGTTGGCCAGCTGTTCCCAGTTGTTATTATTCATGTCGTACACCCAGAGGTCATTCATATATTCTTTATTTGCTCCACGAAAACCTCCACACAAGTATCCCTTCTCGTCGATGGTGAAGCTGCAGGCATAGGCACGCGGTTCGGCCTCGAAGCCCGATCGCTTCATCCATTGTCCCTGCGTGTACTCGTCATCGTCCGTACAGCTGCTTCCGGCCAGCAGGACCAGCGGCAGCATCATTCCCAATAATAATCGATTCATATACATATAAAACTGTTTGTTTAATGATTTAATTCATGTTCCGTAAGCTGTTTGCCCAGCAATCGAGGGAAAGGAACTCGCGAATTATCCTTTTTTCCCCGTCTGCATTGCGTGGCGAAAATAGACCATGCTCCGGATGTATGCAAAAAGAACCGACCAACAGGGGTCAATATCCGATAAACGCCCTTCAGGCAGCCGTCCGAAGCGTTTAACGGCAAAAATGGCCCAACCGCCGATTTTGATAGGAGCATGCCCTACTTTTCCTTTTCCTTTGCAGAAAAAAGTGAAAACGGAACACTATGAGAAAACTATTGTATAGCCTGCTTGCGGCCATCATCGTATGCTACGCCTGCCAAGACAATAACTCCAGTTTAGGGAGCAGTCTGGTAGAAAGCTCATTCTACAACATATTCACCAACAGTTGCACGGTAGACCTGAGCACCATTCTGCTGGACTCCATCGAAACGCGCGAAGACACCATCTGCCAATTCGGCCACTATCAGGACACCCTGTGGGGCGAAGTGTCAGCCACTTACTGTGCCGAATACTCGAAAAACTCCTTCAGCACCTCCAGCGGGCACGATTACCAATTCGACTCACTGGTGTTGCGCATGATTCCCAGCGGACACTATTGGGGCGATACGCTGACACCCCAGTACATATCAGTCTACCGGCTGAAATCACCCATCGTGCTCGACAATGACGAAGACTTGTACAATACCACCATCATGGCTACGGAAGATGCCCCACTGACTCGTTTCAGCTATCTGCCACAACCCGGCCGTCAACGCGAAGTAACGGTACGCCTGCCCGACGCAATGGGCCAACAACTGTTCAACGACATCCTCACCGAGAACGATTATCTCAACTCACAGGAAAACTTTAAGAAGACGTTTCCCGGTCTTGCTCTTGTAGCCGATCTTGACGGCAGCTGCATCACCGGCTTTCTGGTGAACGACTCTTCGATGAGCATCAACCTGCACTACCGCGATATCTCCAACCAAACTACCGAAAGCAAACTGACCTTCAGCGTCAATAGCGAATATGCATATACCAGCGTTCGCCACAACACCACAAACACTTCACTCGACAGCATCAGCGGAGGTATCGGAAATCTGGTTCATGCCAGCAGTATGGGCTACCGTGCCTATCTGCAAGGACTGACGGGTTACTACAATCAAATCGAGTTTCCCGACCTGAACGAACTGCAAAGCGCAGGAGAAATAGTTTCGATAGAAAGTGCTACCCTCTACCTATATCCTTTGGCACACTCGTACAATGAAGTCAGTCAGCTCCCCGAAGAACTGCGACTTTACATCACCGACGAAAACAATGTTCTAGAAGATTATGTCTATGGCAGCGACGGCGTAACGGTACAGACTGGCAACCTGACCATAGACGAAATGTACGGCCGCGAAACCTATTACTCTTTTGACATGACCCAGTTCATCCGAAACAATTTCGGAACATGGGGCAACAAACGGCAAAAGTTGCTGATGAGCCTGGAAGAAGGAGAAATGGCCACTACTTTCAATCAGGTGGTATTCACCAATGCTCCCGATAAAGACAGGCAATGCAGACTTGATATCAGAATAAAAATCTATAACGAGCAATGAAACTTATGAAACACAATCATAAAAAAATCATCATACTGTCAGGCATATGCCTGTTCTTCTGCCTGTTCTGTCCGGCACAGAACACCACCAACCTGCCTACATCCATGTACGGCATCGGCGAACTGAACAACGGTGAAGGCGGACGTTATGCCGGTATGGGAAATATTGGTATCGCATTGAACCGCAATGGATTCCAGAATACCCTGAATCCAGCCGCCATCACCCACATGGATACCCTTTGCTTCACTTTTGATCTGGGTGCATCGGCTGCCTATGCACGCTATTCTTTCCTTAGCGACAACAGCTCAAGTCTGACCGGCAATCCTAACCGTTTCAGTCTGGGATTCCGCGTCCTGCCCCGATGGTATGCCATGATCGGAGCATCGCCTTATAGCAGCATAGGTTATCTGATACAGACAGAAGAAGAAATAGAAGGTGATCCGGGTGCTTATACCTACTCATCATTCGAAGGTACCGGAGGATTGTACCGCTGTTACATCACCAACGCCTTTGCTCTGACACCCCAGCTGTCTGTAGGTATCAACTTGGGTATGGTACTGGGCACAGCCACACAAAGCGAAACCCAGGAAAGTGCCGTTGTACAATACGAATCCACCAAGAAAGCTTTCTACACAGACTTGGGAATCTATTACGAACTGGCCGACCATCGACAACGTACATGGTCGTTCGGACTGGTATTCGCCCCTTCCATGAAAATAAGTCACGACAACACACTGACTTACTCCAACTCGTCTACCAGCGAAAGCCTCGATAAAAGTTACCATAGTCCTACGCAATACTTGCCCATGCACATCGGCACAGGTATCTCGCTCCACAATGGACACTGGACAACTGCCATCGACTATAACTATGTAGACTGGAGCCGAAACGTATCGTCGTACACTTCGATGAAATACGAAAACCAGCACAAAGTCAACATTGGCCGCATCTACGCTACCAATCCACGCCTACCGCGATGCACCGAAATTATGGGTGGTCTGGGGTTCAGCAACTCATATATCAACCTGAAAAACGGTAAGATGTACTATCTCGAAACCAACATAGGCGTAAGTTTTCCGATACGTTATTCCTACCTGTCGTTGGGTGCCACCTGGCGTAAACAAATCAATTCGCGCAGCAACTTGATGCAAGAAAACCGCTTCAGCCTGAACCTGAATCTGACCTTCGGCGAAAAGATATCGAAATTCAAACTGAAATAAACAAATAAAAAGGAACAAATCTGCTTTATTGGAAAGAGAATAGGAAAAGAATATGTATAATGACAAAACATATTCACATCCGATAACGAATACTTCCTGCCATCATACAGAAGATTGCCTACTATCAACCCGAAGGTCGCCTACCTTCGGGAGGAATGTTGCCTACTATCCGGACAAATATTGAAAGCCTATAAGGAACTACCCCTAACCAACTGAATCGGTCACAGTACAGCCAATCGCGAAATGAAATGCTTCAACCGTTCACGATAAGCATCGCCAATCGGAACGTCTTTCTCTTCGACTATGACCGAACTTCGCCCGATAGCATCAATGCAGCCCTTACGGACAATGAACGAGCGGTGTATGCGTATAAACTCGTCCGCAGGCAGTTTTTCCTCCAGATACTTCATACTGCACAGACTGATAACCGGCTTCGAACTTCTCCGGCAGAAGATTTTGACATAATCGCCCAAACCCTCAATATAGTTAATCTCACTCAGTTCCAACCTGATAATCCGGTTATCCGACCTGACATAAATCATACGGGGCGCATCTTCGACTGCCATTTTCTGAACCACTCCTTCGGCCACCGGACTGTTCTGCAAAGCAAACCAACGTACAGCCTTATTGACTGCCTGAAAGAAAATGGAAAATTCTACCTCGCCTTCCAGATAGTCCAAAGCATCCAACCGAAAACATTCGGCTGCATACCGGCTGCTTTCCGCCACAAAAATCACACGGGTAGGCAAAGAAAGCATTCTGCAAAAATCCATACCGCCAATTCCACCTTCATATTCCTGGCAGATACCGACAAAATAGACTTCTACTTTCGTTTCATAATACTCTTTCAATGCTTCCAGCGGATTAGTGTATTTACCGCGTAACGACAAAAAGGGTACTTTACCGATGTATTCCTCCAGTCTGTTAATCGTTTCTTGGTCGGCATGCAAAATCGCACAATTCAATTCCATATTCTTCAGTTTTTTTATTCTGCATGATATGGACGCAGTGATCCCTAAAAGACTGCAAACTAAGAAATATATTTAAGCTTTATTCAGAAAAATAAAACAATTTGCTTCCGTTGAGAACATCTCTTCTATCTATTTTCTAATCTATCGGCATAGGTTTTATGACAGAATATGTTAAACAGAAAGAAAAAGATTGGATTATCCGAAAAGAAAAGCTATTTTTATACCTGTAAACTTGTTTAAACTCAATATCATGAAAACACCGAGATTCTTTCCATTAATTGCAGGTATACTTTGTATCCTTCTTGCAAGTTGTTCGGATGACGACGCAAGACCCGAAAACTACGTGTTCTCCCACATCGAGTTCTTCGAGGAAAGTAGCAGACAAATCGAAGAAAAATTAATTCCTACAGTCTTTGAAAACCCCACAGAAGCCACAATCACCTACGATGCAACAACCGACCCAAAAACAAAAGTCGTTTGGGAAAGCAACGATCCACAAGCTTTCAACATCGAAAGTTGCGACAGTCTTCTTATTTATTATTTGGGAGATAGCATTTATTACAGCGAAGGTTACAGCGAATATCCCGGTTCCCTGCACATGAAAGAAAGCACAATTGTCCCCCCTTATACCCAAATGACCTACGAAATCACCGTATATTACGAAGAAATATGCAACACCTATCTGCTGACATTGAAAGATGAATTCAGTGAAAAAACAAAACAGTTTAAAGGCAAATTCACCTATACGAAAGCTTTATACGCAAAATCAAATACCGTTGTAGAGCCTTTTCTTCCCTCATCGGCTTCCGAGTAACTACAAGCCGCATTCCCGCCGCCGCTTCTCCAGCACCCGTATGAACTCTTCCTCATCTGTCGGCTGGAGGGCGTCGTGCTTGCCATCCCGATAAGTGATCAGCACGTAGCGCACCAGTGCACAGCCCGCTACCTGCATGGATGAACGGCGTTCTACTGATACCACCTCGGACAACGGACGCTCACGAAGACGCGAAAAACGCCCTTCATAAATCAGCAGACGGCCGTCGGTGGTCAGCGTATACGTAGTGTGAATAATCTTTTCGATGAAATGAAGCAACAGAATGCCCCACAGGACAGCTATCAAAATGTACTTCACCCACAGGCAATAGACCAGCATGAAGGTAAACAAAAGTAACGCCAAGTAACGGCCCGTAGCAATGCGGGCATGGAACACTCTATCCATAGTTTCTTTGTTTTTTGCGGTAAAGGTATGTATTTTCAGCAGGAAAGCGCACAAGCAATGCACTTATTTTGTAGTTTTGCGACAAACTAATACTGTATTTAAGCGAATTGCACATTTACCATGAAAAAAACTTATAAGAAAATAGCTCGCAGAACCTGCTTTTACCTGTTATTTGCGACAACTTGCTGGTTCGTTGCCTGCCTGCATGAAGACGGACGCCATATAGATTTCGAAAAACACTATGAGCTGATGTCCACACGTAGTTTGAGAGAAACTGGAATACCTGACTGTTTTTTTGCTTATTCGGATACGGCTCGTTTCGGCCACCTTATTCCCATCCTACAACAAGTTGATTCCTGTCATCCGTTTGTTGACACTTTCCGCCAAACCTATGGTTTACCTCTTTGGAACTGTTCATGGTTAGAGAAAGGCGAGTTGGGCAATATTTGTTTCGTACCTATACTCCCTAACGATGGTAGACGACAAATTACTACCGTATGGGTGTTCACCGAAACCGAGAAGAAAATATTGTACACCGTAGTGCAACCAGCTGATAACCCTAATAATAGTGATTGGAGGTTCCTGTCTGACTTCATGACTTACCGTGTGTTTGGAACAGACAATGAAACAAACATTGTACTGAAAATCGCGCAAAGTCCGCAAACACGTATAGCCCAGCCTATCGTCATCACAACCTGCAACGATATATACACCGGTACTGCCGGCCACCTGGAATACCGGTATACCGATTGTTTTGACCACATATTTTGGATAGAGGAGCCTGAAAAATGGAATCAGCACCCCGATCCTGGCGAAGGCTCACTATCTGGCAGCAAGATAAATGGAGGCAGTGGAGGAGGAAGTAGCTCCGTCATTGGCGGCCAAGGCGACAATGAGCAGCCCCAAAACGACGAACCACGTAATCCTGCCAATGAGCCTTGTGGAAGGGCAGAAAGGATGTCACTTGACAATGAATTAATCCACCATGTTGAAACCCTTTTCGAAGAAGTCAACAATTACCATAACGGTGACCTAGAGAATGGATGGATTAAGACTAGTACTGGAGAGTATATCTCTCCGGCAATAAGGGAAACAAACAAAGTGAAGTACAATGAATCTCTACTGAAAGGAATGAAAATCACCGAACAATACCACAGTCATCCTGCTGGCAGTTGTATTCCTTCTTGGGCCGACTTGAAAAATTTAGCATACAGGTACAGCCACAGTCAGATAGACGTAGAGCATTTCTCATACGGGATAGTAACAACCATGGGATGTCTGTCGTTAGTAATAATGGACGAAAAGAAATTTGCAGAGTTTGTAAAAGGAATTTTAGACAATTCATCCCAATCAATATACAATAGTAAAATCATACCGAACCAACCCAAGAGTGTTGATACCGCCATCGCCCGATTTATAGACTTCCTAAATGATTCTAAATCTGGCATAAGTGTCCTTTTTAACTACTCAACATATAATCCAGACTCTGATAATATGGAATTAAAAGATTGGTATCCAATGGATAGTGATGGTCATGAAAAACTAAAAGACGTCTTTTGCTTAGCTTACTAAAAATACTTATTAAAATGAAACGCATTATTCTATTTACAGCCTTGACAGTTATTTTTCTTAGTGCTTTTTCTCAATCTTATAATGATGATTTCGTAGGAACCTGGGTGTACGAAAAAAATGACACAGTGTTTAAAATTAAACTGCAAAAAGGACATACTACCTACCCAGGCACAGGAAAATCCAGAGAAACCCTTGTCGGCGGGTATTCCCTATCTATTAAAGGAATAATACAGGATGATTATATCAGACCTATTTTGGATTTGCCTACCATACAATACTCCAAACTACCAGATTATAATATCTTTATTTGGGGTGAATATAGTAATCCCAAAGAGCCCAATTACACTGCATTTAGATTTTACGACATGAAGAAGAAACACATTTTTGGGACTGGAATCAGCGCCAATAGCATGACATTGTTATCTCCCACCAAACTACATTGGAAACTGGACGAAAAACAAGGACTTTGGTGGGAATTTGAAGGCGAAATAATAGGAGATGAAGAAGAGATAAAACGAATTGAAGAAGAAAGTAAGCCACGCGGATTCTCGGTGCCCGAAGATGTGATTATGACAAAAGAAAGATAGCTGAAACAAAATTGTTTAAACGATTTTCAGCAGGAAAGCGCACAAGCAATGCACTTATTTTGTAGTTTTGCAATTGCTAATAATATACATTATGGTAAGAAAGTTCGATTTCCTCGTCATCGGCTCAGGTATAGCCGGTATGAGTTTTGCCCTGAAAGTGGCGGAAAAGGGGACGGTAGCCCTCATCTGTAAGGCCGGAATGGAAGAGGCCAACACCTATTTTGCACAAGGAGGCATCGCCTCGGTAACCAATCTGGCCGTGGATAACTTCGAAAAGCACATCGAAGACACCATGATTGCCGGCGACTGGATCAGCGACCGCGCGGCGGTAGAAAAAGTAGTACGTAATGCACCCGCCCAAATCAAGGAACTCATCAACTGGGGCGTCAACTTCGACAAGAAAGAAGACGGAAATTTCGACCTGCACAAAGAGGGCGGACACTCGGAGTTCCGCATTCTGCACCACAAGGACAATACGGGAGCCGAAATACAGACTTCGCTCATCGAAGCCGTGAAGCAGCATCCCAACATCACCATATTCACCAACTTCTATGCAGTAGAAATCATCACGCAACATCACTTGGGTATCATCGTGACGCGCTACACACCGGGCATCAAGTGCTACGGTGCCTACGTGCTGAACGAAGCTACGGGCGAAGTAGATACCTTCCTCTCTAAAGTGACCGTGATGGCTACAGGAGGTTGCGAAGCCGTCTATCGTCATACCACCAATCCGCTGGTTGCCACGGGCGACGGCATTGCCATGGTCTATCGTGCCAAGGGAGCGGTGAAGGACATGGAATTCATCCAATTCCACCCCACGGCACTCTATCATCCGGGCGACCGTCCTTCCTTCCTCATCACCGAAGCCATGCGCGGTTACGGCGGCGTACTCCGCACCATGGACGGCAAAGAGTTCATGCAGAAGTACGACCCTCGCCTCTCACTGGCTCCGCGCGACATCGTGGCACGCGCCATCGACAACGAGATGAAACAGCGCGGTGAGGACCACGTCTACTTGGACGTTACGCACAAAGATCCCGAAGAGACCAAACGCCACTTCCCCAACATCTATAAGAAGTGCCTCAGCATTGGCATCGACATAACCAAGGACTACATCCCCGTAGCACCTGCCGCCCACTACCTTTGCGGCGGTATCAAAGTCGACCTGGACGGACAGAGCAGCATCCGCCGTCTGTACGCCATCGGCGAATGTTCGTGTACAGGCCTGCACGGCGGTAACCGTCTGGCATCGAACTCGCTCATCGAAGCCGTGGTCTATGCCGACGCTGCTGCCAAACATGCGTTGAGTGTGCTCGAACGTTACGACTTCAACGACGACATCCCCGAATGGAACGACGAAGGTACCATCAGTAACGAAGAACGCGTACTCATCACACAGAGCATGAAAGAAGTAAATCAGATCATGGAGTCGTACGTGGGTATCGTACGCAGCAACGTCCGTCTGACCCGTGCCTGGAATCGTCTGGACATCCTCTACGAGGAGACCGAACGCCTCTTCAAGAGCTGCAAGGCCACTCGCGAGCTGTGCGAACTGCGCAACATGATTAATGTAGGTTACCTCATCACCAAGCAGGCCATGGAGCGCAAGGAAAGCCGCGGATTGCACTACACCATCGACTATCCGCACCATGCCGACGAGGCTGAAGGAAAGAAATAATATCCCTCTCCTCCCCCTAAAAACAGCAACCCCATTGGCTGCGGCCGTTCGGCTCCGCCAATGGGGTTGATTGTTTATGGTAATCCGTATCTTACCAGTTTTCTTTCTTCACTTCGAAGTAAGCTTGCGGATGGAGGCAAGCAGGGCACAGCTCGGGAGCTTCCTTACCTGTATAGATGAATCCGCAGTTGCGGCACTGCCATACCACTTCACCTTCCTTGGCAAATACGGTAGCATTCTCGATGTTCTTCACGAAAGCCAGATAACGCTCTTCGTGTCCCTTCTCGGCTACAGCGATGTTGCGGTACATCAGGGCGATTTCGGGGAAACCTTCTTCATCGGCGATGTCGGCAAACTTGGGATAGTCGAGTGACCACTCTTCGTTCTCGCCGGCAGCGGCAGCCTGCAAGTTCTGGAGGGTTGTACCGATCACGCCTGCGGGATAGCTGGCTGTAATCTCTACCATGCCGCCTTCGAGCCACTTGAACATACGCTTTGCGTGTTCTTTCTCCTGCTCGGCAGTCTCCAGGAAGATGGCAGCAATCTGTTCGTAACCTTCCTTCTTGGCCACGCTGGCAAAGTAAGTGTAACGCATACGTGCCTGCGATTCGCCGGCGAATGAAGTCATCAGATTCTTCTCTGTGCGGGTTCCTTTGATACTCTTAGTCATAATCGTTTCTTTTTAATAGGTTAATATTCTGTATTGATTGTTTCTTGTGCTGCAAATGTATGAAAACATATTGTGATATCCGGCACTAAATTCCATCGGATTTTTCTATCGACCGATAAAGAAAATCTATCGGCTTCGTGCTGCAATAAAAAAAGCGACAGGCACAGACGTCAATCTGCATGTTAACAATAATTGTCCGGCAAGATACCTGAAATAGAAACAAATCTGTGTATCTTTGGGTTCAAACAATAACCATAAAAATGAAAAAAATTCTCCGAACCTCTGCTTTCCTGCTGCTGGCAGGCATGGCCGTCACCTCTTGCGTCATGCAACGTTCCGTTTCAGAATCCCAATCGGCCAACAATCCCGACTACCGTGTCAGCTACCTTTTCGAGCACGACGGATGCCGGGTATACCGCTTCTACGACTCGTGGTCGGGCAGTTACGTCTACTTCACCACTCAGGGCGACGTGACCGCCATCCCCAACGATTCCACCCGCCGGCAAACCGTAACCTACCGCCAACGGAACGACAGCACGTTCGTGAAAAAGGCTTTCCCGCAAAAGGCGCTTGAATAAAGTCACAAATAACCATTAAAAAGAAACCACAAATGTTCACTATCAGAAAAGCAACCGTCGCCGACTGCGAACTCATTCAGAAACTGGCGCAGCAGGTATTCCCTGCCACCTATCGCAGCATCCTTACACCCGAACAGATAGATTACATGATGGACTGGATGTATTCGCCCGAAAACATCCGCAAGCAGATGGAAGAAGAAGGCCACGTCTACCTCATCGCCTACGAAGAGTGCGAAGCAGCAGGCTACGTTTCCGTACAGCCCGAAGGCGAAGACCTGTTTCACCTGCAAAAGATATACGTACTACCCTACTTTCAGAAGGCACATTGCGGCAAGTTCCTCTTCCGCGAAGCCATCCGATACATCAAGGAAGTGCATCCCGCTCCCTGCCGCATGGAACTGAACGTAAACCGCCACAACCCCGCTTTAGGCTTCTACCAGCACATGGGCATGACAAAAGTGCGCGAAGGCGACTTCCCCATCGGAAACGGATATTATATGAACGATTACATCATGGGCATCGACATTTGAGCCGAAACGTCCCCGATGCGTGACCTTTCACAGCAACATGCTTATTATGAGCTGTTTTGCTGTGAAACGTGAACCATAAAAATACCTCGCTTGCATCCTTCGTGAGCAACACTTGCATTCCATTTGTGGGACACTTGTA
>OGEZ01000055.1_pt1 | contig 135783 bp, 136 predicted proteins | sample 1570831 | NCBI WGS metagenome assembly OGEZ01 (sample SAMEA2582059, study PRJEB24529) | metagenome | biome: Human gut stool | place: China | collected 2011 | reverse complement strand
TGTACTCGGCGTTGCCGCCCAGCATGATATCCGTACCACGGCCGGCCATGTTGGTGGCCACGGTGACGGCGCCCAGCTTACCGGCCTGCGCCACGATCTCCGCCTCACGCTCGTGGTTCTTGGCGTTCAATACGTTGTGCTTGATGCCCGCCTTGGTGAGCATCCGGCTTAAAAGCTCGTTCTTCTCGATGGATACCGTACCCACCAGCACCGGCTGGCCCTTGGCGTGGCACTCCTCCACCTGACGGATGACCGCCCGGAACTTGCCCTGCTCCGTCTTATACACAGAGTCCTGATCGTCGATACGGGCGATGGGCCGGTTGGTGGGGATCTCCACAATGTCCAACTTATAGATGGTGGCAAATTCCTCCTCCTCCGTCAGGGCCGTACCGGTCATACCGGACAGCTTCTGATACAGGCGGAAGTAGTTCTGGAAGGTGATGGTGGCCAGCGTCTTGCTCTCCCGCTGCACGGAGACGTGCTCCTTGGCCTCGATGGCCTGATGCAGACCCTCGGAGTATCGGCGGCCGAACATCAGACGACCGGTGAACTCGTCCACAATGATGATCTCACCGTCCTTGATGACGTAGTCCACGTCCCGCTTCATGACGCCGTGGGCCTTGATGGCCTGATTGATGTGGTGGGCGATGGTGCTGTTCTCCGGGTCGGAGAGGTTCTCCAGATTGAAAAACTCCTCGGCCTTGGCGATACCACGGGCGGTGAGGGTGGCCGTCTTGGCCTTCTCGTCCACCACATAGTCGGCATCGATATCCTCGGCTTCCTCCTCCTTGGAGTCCACCTCCGCCACCACGTATTTCTTCATCCGGGCCACCAGCGACTCCGCCATGTCATACAGCTGCGTGGACTTGTCGCCCATGCCGGAGATGATGAGGGGCGTCCGGGCCTCATCGATGAGGATGGAGTCCACCTCGTCCACGATGGCGAAGTTATGGCCCCGCTGCACCTGCTCGTTCTTATAGATGGCCATGTTGTCCCGCAGGTAGTCAAAGCCCATCTCGTTGTTGGTGCCGTAGGTGATGTCGGCGTTGTAGGCGGCCTGCCGCTCCTCCTTGCTGAGGTCGTGGACAATCAGGCCCACCGACAGGCCCAGAAAGCGGTGGACCTTGCCCATCCACTCGCTGTCTCGCTTGGCCAGATAGTCGTTGACGGTGACGATGTGAACGCCACGGCCCGTCAGTGCATTGAGGTAGGAGGGCAGCGTGGCCACCAGCGTCTTACCTTCACCGGTCTTCATCTCAGCGATGCGGCCCTGATGCAGCACGATGCCGCCGATGAGCTGCACCCGATAGGGGCGCAGACCCAGCACACGGTCCGCCGCCTCCCGCACGGTGGCAAAGGCCTCCGGCAGCAGGTCATCCAGCGTCTCGCCGTTGGCCAGACGCTCCTTGAACTCCGGGGTCTTGGCCTGAAGCTGGGCGTCGGTGAGGGCCTTGTACTCGTCGGCCAGCGCCTCGATCTTGTCAGCGATGGGGTAGATGCTTTTCAGCTCCCGCTGACTGTACGTTCCGAAAATTTTCGTAATGAGTCCCATATGTATCGTGTCCTTTCTGTTTCCAAAAGGAAAGTATGCGTATTGCTCCCGTTTCCCTGCCGCCGGGCGGAGAGCCTTCCGGCATCGCTGCGGCGAATAGAAACAAGAATACATCCTGTATCATACCACAAATTCCTGTCAGATGCAAAGGAAAAACGGCAACAAGAGCAATTTCACTAAAATAAAATGGCGACAATCGGCGTATTGAATATAGAAGGATAACGGATATCCCCGGACGGCGGCGGGGCGAGGGAGCGTATCCCGGCGGACATAGGCAGCGGCCCATGCCCGCTATCGCACATCGCACAAAAAATCATCGACTGAATGTCCGACTCAGGCGATGATTTTGTCATTTTTTGGGAACTGCGGAAAAAAACCTTGCAACACGGAAACAAGTGATATAATATATTATTAGATATAGTGTATATAATATTTGCAATCTATGCAAATAATAGGGATGACAAGAGGAGAAGTACCGTGAGAACCAGAGATCAAGAGGAATTTCAGCGCAAAAAAATCATGCTGATGGAGAAGTGCTACGACTGCTACGCCGAAAACGGCCTGGCCTCCGTAGGCATCCGGAAGCTGGCGGAGTCCTGTGGGTGCAGCTCTGCCGTGCTGTATATCTATTTTAGAGATTTGGACGATCTCATTGTCCAGTCCACCGCCTACTGCATGGAGAAGGTGGAGGACGACTTCATGGCCAAGGCCCCCACCGATCCGCAGGATCTGATGCGCTTCATCGACGAGATCCCCTACTGGACGGCCCGGCAGCACGGCAAGAAGTACCGCCTGATGTATCAGGTCTACACCCACCCCAAGTATATCCGCTATGGCAAGCAGTTCTTCGAGGGGGTCAACCGCCGCTACACCGAATACGCCAAATCGCTGGAGCCCAAGCTGGGCATCCCCTATACCACCATCACCCCGCTGATCTTCATCCTGATCCAGGCCAGCGTCCACTACGCCATGTTCGAGGATGAATACTATCTGCAGTCCCAGCTGGAGGCGCTGAAGCAGGCTATTCGGTTGCTTATGCCCCAGTACCGCACGGAGGACGCAAGGCCCGACGTCAAGGCGGAAAGCTGACGGTTCCGCCGCAGCGGCCGCAGAAAAAACCAAATAAGACAGAAACGAACCCCCTCGGCTATGGCCGAGGGGGTTCGTTTGTTATCTCTGCATTTGGCCGCTTACCGCTTGCGGGCCGTGGGCGCATCAGGTCACGGTGCGATTGATGCGCTTGACCTCGAAGGAGGTCCGGGACAGGGTTTGCCGGGAGCGGTCCCCGATCTCCAGGGTGACGGAGAAAATGTCGGTGGAGGCATCGTAGCGCAGGGTAAAGGCAGTTACCTGCAGACCCTTGGGGTAGGAGGCGGAGCCCAGCAGGTGACGATCGCCCAGCGCCAGCTGGCCGTCTTCACCGATCTGAAAGGCATCGCCCTTACCCTCTACGCTGCCCACGTTTTGGATGAAGATCTGCGTCAGACCGCCGTTTTCATCCTGCGTCACGGTGCCGCAGAAGCGCAGCTTGTCGCTGATGACGCTGGTGAGGGTGGAGCAAAGCTCCTGCGCCTCCGACAGCCGCATGGACTCCGTATAGGTCTTGCCGGCAAAGCGGATGCCCACTACCAGCAGCGCCGTCAGCAGCACGATCAGCACCGTACACAGCATCTCGGTCAGGGTGATGCCCTGCCGGTCACGGAGTTTTTTCATGGCGTATCCTCCGACACATAGTAGCGGTAGTCGTTCTCCTGATAGACCTCCACCGAGGTGCTGCCGGTCTGGCCGCTGCGCCCGGAGAGGCGCAGCTGGGCGTTGCCCTCGGACTGGGCATCGCTGTACCGGAAGGAGACGTCGGTGTCCCGGATCTTGGCGTTGATCTTGGCGGCTGCCACGGCGGAGCCCGTCAGAAAGACGAACACCAGCACGATGATCAGCAGGGACACCAGAGTCTCCACCAGAGTTTCGCCATTCTGGTTCTTCAGCTTTTTCATCCGGTGACCCCCTTTTCAATGAGCGGTGTGTCCCAAGAGATGGTGGTGGTAACGGAGGTCTGTCCCGTCTTGGTGTTGCCGCCGGTGACGATGGTGACCTGCTGCTTCCGCTCGCCGCTGAGGGTGAGGGTCATAAGGCAGTTGCCCTGACTGCTGTCCGCCAGAGAAAGGGTCACGGTGATGTCGTAGGCGGGGGTCATGGTGAACTCCGCCTGTACGGCGTCCAGACCGCTGGCAGCATCCGGGGTGAGGGTGATGACGTCGGTATAGGCGATGCCACGGCCCACGGCCTCGATGCCCCGCTCCAGCCAGACCTTCATGGCCCCCTGCGGGGTCTGAGTTACCTCCGTCCGCTCGATATAGCTGCCGGTGGCAGTGGGGCGGCGGGTGACCTTCTGCTCATAGCCGGAGGAGAGGATATCGTCCCGCAACAGCTCCGCAGCGGAGCTGACGGTGAGATAGGCCTGCTGGCTCTGGCGGTCGTTGGAGATGTGCCGGGCGGCGGTAGTGGCCGCCGTAAGGATCACTACGCTGACCATGCTGGCCACCAGCAGCAGGAGGAGGGCCATCAGAATGGTGATGCCCTTCCGGTCTGTACACTTTTTCATTCCAATGGCCTCCTTTCTGCAAAACGGTTATCGGGTCCAGCGCCAGCGGAGCAGACCGGGCTCCTCCGTATCCTGATAGATGGGTTCAAAGGTGGTATCCTGGAACAGGGGCAGGTCGGGACTGGGGGTCCAGCCCACAACGGGCCGGAGCGCCGAGACAAGCTCCTCCTCCGTGGGGAGGAAGCCGGCGGCGGGCTGGCCGAAGGGAACGGCCTTCTCCAGCCGCAGGCGGCCCACCACGAAGGTGGCGGTGATCTGCGTATCCTCCACCGTCAGAGTATAGGGGATATCCAGCGTATAGGGCCGGCCGGTGCGGGTGTCGGTGAGGGTCACCTGCAGGGTGACTGTCTCCTGCTGCCGTCCGTGGATGGTGATGGGGCGATAGCTGAAGTCGCCGTCCTGCTGGGCGGCCACCACGTCGCCTACGGTGACCCGGTAGTCCTCATCGGCGTTAGAGAGCATATCGTGGGAAGTGCCGGTGCTATCCAGAACGGTAAGGGCCGTTACGGTGAAGTACCGGAAGTCTGCCGCCTTGCCACGGCTGTACAGGTACAGACCCTCGTAATCGGGGACATCGCCCTCGGCGGGGCCGAGAGGGGTATCCCAGTCGGTGGCGTCCCGCTTCAGGATGCCCTGACGATACACGGCGTCTCCATCGCCCACATGGGCGATGCCCACCACGCCCTGCATATGGATGGTGGCGGTGAGGCGCAGCTCACTGGTGAAGGTGCGCTGGCCCACGGTGACACCGGCCTGCACCAGCAGAGTCTCCTCGCCCTCGCCCTTACCGGTGACGGTGACCTGCTGATCCCGACTTACCGGGGACAGCGTGACCACCCGGTCAGAGCCGCTGACCACGTCCCATTTGACGCCGGTGAGCACTTGGCCGGTGCCGTCCCGTGCGGTGAGGGTGAGGGTGGTACTCTCGCCTACATACTGCTCTACGGAGAGTTGATCCACGGAGATGGAGAGCTTGGCGGTGACGTCCACTGCCAGACGGGCGGTGTAATCCCCCAGTGTGGCGATGATCTCGGTGGAGCCGATGGCCTGTCCCACGATGCGGACCTTGTAGTGGCCTGTGCCGTCCGGCTGAAGCTCGGCAGTGACGATGCCGTCCTTGGTATAGGACAGGGTGGGGAGCTCCGTGCCGGGATCTGTGCCCTCGAACCGCAGATCCAGCGTCACGGCGGATTCACCGCCGGCGGCATCGTAGTCGGTGATCATGCCCAGCGTCAGCAAGCCCTTGCTCCAGTAGAGGCCAGATGACGGCCACCAGCCGTAGTGCAGACGGGCCCGGCCAAAGACGTTATCCTGCACCAGCACGGTGGGGAAGGGGAAGTCCTGACCCTGCAGGGCCTCATCGCTGCCGGGGAAGCTGTATTTGCCGTGGACCTCGGCGCCGTTTTCCTCGGTAGTGACCCACGCAAAGCTGCTGCCCAGAGCGGCGGCGAAGCTATCGTAGCGCTGTGCAGTGCCGGTGCCGTTGTTCTGGGTGACGATGTTGGCACCGGTGCGCTGGGACATCTGTTCATAGGTCAGGCCCGTCAGGCCCTTGATGCTATACGTGTTGGAACCACCGTTCCAGCCGTAATTACGGAGGTAGCTGAGATCGCCGTTGAGCATTTTTCCCCGTGCCGCTTCTGTACGCAGCAGCCCGCTAAGGGAGTTGCTTCCGGAATTATCCTTGCCGTAGTATTTGGACAGATTGTCGAAAGAAATGCTGTTCTTGCTGCTGTTGAGGTAGTAGCAGTTATTGATATAGAGCTTTGCATTGGTGCTGGCACCGGCTCGGTCGGCAATACTGCCCATAAGGAAGATGCCGGTGATGGTACCCTCCATGTCCGGGAACTCCATGTAGGTGTAGCAGTTATTGAAAGTGGGCTGACCATCCGAACTGTCGGAACGATTGACAAAGTTGGTGAAGCTGGCGGAGAAGCCGCTGCCGCCCATACCGCCGATATAGACATAGGTATCGGGGCCGGAGACACCGCCGGAATTCATCTTGACCCGGACGGCAGAGCTGCCGTCGGCAAAGACATTGTTGTTGCTGCCCACGGGGACACGCTCCTTCAGGGTCTCCTCCCCAACGGTGATGGTACCGCCGGTGTAGCAGTCCGTTACCGCAAAGCGCACACCGCCGGCCAGACCGCCTACACGCACATAGTTGCCGTAGCGGGCGGCGTTCATGTAGCCGTTGGTATCGACGTGGGTGCAGTTGATCTGCAAATCCACCACGGCGGAACACTTGTTGAGGTTGACGCTGGAGACACCCACCAGCCCGCCGATGGCGGCCTCACCCAGATGCTGCTTGTTACGGCTGTTGTCGGCCACAGTGTAGCCGGCGATGGCGCAGTTGGTGATGCTGCCGTTGCCCATGCTGCTGTTGTAGTCATAGGCGATGCCCACCAGCCCGCCCAAGGCGTAGGAGGTGGAATACTGGCGCACCGTCCGGGTGCCGCTGGAGGGCGTGGGATCGGTATTGCGCTGGATGACGGCGCCGTTGTCACTATAAAGGACAATGTTCGCAATCTCTGCGCCGGCGGTGGTGCCGAAGAGGCCCACGTTGTAGCAGTAGGAGTCGATGTTCACGTTCTTGATGTAGTAGCTCTGGCCGTCATACTTACTGCCGAACCAGTTGTACAGCACCATACGGTAGTCGGTGCTGCTGCCGCTGTCATAGACAGAGCCGGCGATGGGATGGAAGCTGTAATTCAGGGAGGCATCCGTGGGATCCGCCAGACTCTGGCCGTTGAGGTCATGGCTCTGTTTCCACGTGCGGATGGGACGGGCGCCGCTGGTGGAGTCGCCGACAATGGCATCCTCCTTGCTCTGGTAGCCCCAGGTGACACATACTCCCGCTGCCCGTCACGTCACGGGTGGAGCTGCCCTGATCGTCGTAGTAGCTCCAGTTGATGTATTGCAGCTGCTCCACGGACCGCACCTGATAGGGCAGAGCATCCGTGCCGGGCTCCACGCCGGTGGTGCCGCCGGTAATGCCGGTGCTGACGGCGGTGACGGCGTAGGAATCTGCGAAGAAGGGACTGACGGTGTAGGTGAACCACACATCCCCCTGAGACAGGAACCAGTAGCCGTTGCCGGTGGTGCCGCTGAGGAGCCGCAGACCGGTGTCGGAGGTCTGATAGGTGACGAAGCTGAACGGAGGCATCTGCTTCTCCAGCTCCGCCGCCGCCTCGGTGTTGCGGCCGTCCAGAGCGATGCGCTGGGTCTCCAGCAGGGGCTCCGTCTCGCCCTTGGACCAGTAGTAGCCGTAGCCGTAGGCGGTGATCTTGCCGCCGTCGTCGTGGGCGGTGCAGAGGCTGCCGCCCTCCTCGTGCTCCCAGTACACCATGCCCAGCGTACCCAGATCGGCGGGGGTAACCCAGTCGCCGTAGTGGACGGGGCTGCCGTGGCCGGTGAGACTGGTGGGATAGAGATAGGCCTGCCCATCGGTGTTCAGGGTGTTGCTGTGGTGATAGGTGTGGCTGGCATCGGCGGAGGAGAAGCCGGTGAGGGTCAGGGCCTTCAGTCCCTGCTCATTGACGGCCCGTGCGCCGGACTGGTCGCTGTAATCATACAGATGGACCTGTCCCACGAAGCGATAGGTACCGCCGCTGAGATAGTAGCAGCCGGAGGTGCTGCCGGTGGCCGGGGCGAAGCCGTAGGTATCGGCACCGGGGGAGGCAAGGGCCGTGGCGCAGTAGCTGCTGCGGATCGAGCCGATGTTCTCCCCGGCGAAGCCGCTGAGGGCCACGCCGCCGCCACGGATCTGGAGTACCTCCACGTTGGCCATGGCGTAGCTCTGGCTCACCAGACCGCTGTTGCCGCCGGTGAAGCCGCCCATCAGCAGACGGGCATAGTTGCTGCTGGCGGTGAGGGAGGGAGTACTGACGCTGCCGGAGCGGATGGTCCCGGCGTTATAGCCCACGAAGCCGCCCATATACAGGACGCTGCCCTGATAGGCGTGGGCTGTGACGGAGTAGCCCGCCGCAGCGCAGTTGTAGACGGTACCGTCGTTGCGGCCTGCCAGAGCGCCGACATAGGCGGTACGCAGGCGCAGGATGCCCCGAAGCGTCACGGAGTAGTCCTGCTCTCCGGCGGTGAGCACCACATTCCGCAGACTCCCCTGATTCAGGCCGAAGAGTCCGGCGTAGTCGCCGCCGTTGGGACTCTGAAGCGGCACAGCGGCGATGGGATAGGTGCCGCCGTCATAGATGTGGGTAAAGGGGACGACGGCACTGCTGCCGATGGGCTGCTGGCTGGTGACGGCGGCACCGCTGCGGCCGTAGTTCGCCCAGTCGTAGCCGGAGTGGTCGATGCTGCGCTCCTGCTGGAGGGTGGTGTCCTTGGCCAGCAGGGGGCTGTACTGCTCATAGTACAGGCTCAGGTTATTCAGCTGCCGGGCCGTGCGGATGCCGATCTCGCTGGGGGCCTCCGGGGCCTCGGAGCCCTCCGATACCCAGCAGGTGAAATGGGGATTGAAGTAGTAGGTGGTGTCCTCCACCTGCACCCGGCGGTAGAAGTCCGTGGATACCTCGGTGGTGTTCACCAGTGTCCGGGGCAGGGGCGGCAGGTAGTAGCCCCCGCCCATGTCGATGGCGTTGGCACGGTACAGGGTAGAGGTGACCTCCCGCCCCCCCAGCGAATAGCGCACCGTCAGATCCTGCTCCGGCAGCGTGCTGTACACCATGCCGTAGCCGTCGCCCGCCACCGTGCCGGTGGTTTTGACGGTGGACTTATTGGCGCCACGGAAGCCGTAGCTGCCGTCGGAATAGGCCTCGTAGTACACCAGTGTACCGGCCTCGAACTGAGCCTGCCAGTCGCCGTAGTGGGTCAGTCCCATCAGACGGGGATAGGAGTAAGCGCCCAAGCCCATGCCGTCCACCAGGTTATAGGCCACGGTGTCGCTGCCACCGGTCTCAGCGGTGAAGGCGTCGTTGAGGTACTTCTCGATGGCGTCGGCCCGGTTGCGGCCGCTCCACTGCTCATAGTCGGCAAAGACCGTGCCGTCCATGTCGTGGTCGCCGTGGGACATATAGTAGGTGCTGGTGATATCGGGCTTGCCGGTGGTGACATCCGCAGGCTTGGCGGTGGAGTATGTGAGCTTTTCACTGCCGTTCAGCCGGGCGCTGGCGCTGTAACAGGTGTCGATGACGTCGCCGTAGGACAACTCACCGCCCACCAGACCCGCCATGACGTCGGCCTCCTAGAAGCCGGCGGTGTAGCAGTCCCGCAGGGTGATGTCCGCCGTGCCGGTGCAGCTGCCGATGAGGCCGCCGGTGGTGCCGGAGGCGTAGAGGTAGCAGTCGGCGTAGGAGTGCTCCACATAGACGGTGCGGGTGCCGCTGATGTAGCCCACCAGACCGCCGGCACAGCGTCCGCCCTCCAGCACCGTGGAGGCGAAGCTGTTGCGGACGGTGAGGTCATAACCACAGCGGCCCACCAGACCACCGGCGGTGGCGCCGCTGATCCAGATATCCTGCTCGTTTTTGCTGCTGAGCTTGTCACGGGTGGGGCTCAGGTAGACCTGACAGCCCTCAATGGTGGTGCCGCCCCGGAGGGAGCCAGCCAGACCGCCGGCATTGCCGCCGGCGCTGATCTCGGCACCGCACAGACGGATGTTTCGCAAGGTGCCCCGGAAGCTCTCGAACAGGCCGCCGTCGCCGTCGGTATCCACCGGCAGCTCATAGATCACAGGGTGATAGGACTGGGTGCCTACGGCGACGGTGCTGTCGTAATAGTTGAGATTCTCGTTATAGATGGGGGTGAACCTCCGACCCGGATAGCAGCTGTCCCAGCCGTCGTCCATGGCGGTGTTGACGAACTGGATATCCTGCTCCTGCAGCGCCCGTGTGATGGCGGTGGGCAGACCGGAGCCCTCGTCCAGATTTTGCAGATGCCGGGCATAGGTAACCACGGCGGTGGTGCCGCCGTTCCGGACCTCGGCAAAGAGACTGTTGGTGGTGAGCTTGCCAGTGACGGAGTCCATCAGACGGCTGTCGCTCTCCACCTCCACCTTCAGGGTCAGGTCGGAGCCGGGGGTCAGCTGCCGGAAGCGGCGCTGCTGGGAGAAGCGCTTGCCCTCCGTCAGGTCGTCCAGCACCATGGTGACGGTATAGGTGCGGTAGGAGACGTTGACTTCGGAGCCGGTGAGCTCCATCCGCCCGGTGGAGTGGCCCTGTGCGTCCGTCACCGTCACATAGAAGTGCAGGGGGTCACGGGGCGTGTCACAGGTGACCTTCAGCAGCAGACGCTCCTTGTTGATGATCTCCATCTTGGGGGTCAGCTTGCCGGTGTCCTCGCTGCCGTCGGTGGCCCACTCCATGGAGTAGGTGCGGTATTCCATCAGCAGACGGTCGTAGCCCTTCAGCAGCTCCTGCACCTGGGTATACTCCGTGTGAACGGAGGCGTAGGCGGCCTGCGCCGCATCCAGCCGGCGGTACTGGTCGATGACGCCAAACTTGGCCACGCAGCCCGCCAGAATGACGATGGCCAGACAGCCCACCAGCAGGGTCAGACGGGGATTGCCCTTCTGTTCCCGCATATTCAGATTGATGCCCTGCTTATGGGGGCATTTGAGAGTCTTGCGACCGGCCTCCGAAGGCCCCTTTTTCATCTTTTCTGCCATTATCGCAGGCCCCCCTTGATGCCAAGATCCACGCCGCCGATGGCCCGCAGGTACATCCACGGCTCCTCGGTGGACATCCGCTGGCCCAGCAGCTCGGCGGAGGTGTGCAGCGTCATGTCGGTGGTATCGGCGATGGTGTCGTACAGCGGCTGAATGGCGCTGCCGCCGCCGCACAGGCACAGCTGCGTCAGCTCCCGCTCCCGGTTGTTGTAGTTGAAGAAGTTCACGGCCTTCACCACCTCCACGGCGATGCGGCCATACAGCTCACGGGCCTGCTCCGACTCCAGCACATGGTTGTAGTTCTGGCGCACATACTCGTGAGCCACGTGGACGTCCACGCTGCACTGATCGGCCACCAGATGCTCCAGATCGGACATCCCCACCTCGATCTCCCGGCGGCTGGCGAAGTGGCCGCCCCGGTAGATATACAGGAAGGTGGCGCTGTGGCCCAGATTTACCACGCACAGGTCATGGCCCTCCTGCTGGGTACGGCGGTAGTAGGCCTGCAGCACGGCGCTGTAAGCGCACTCGCTGGGGGTCAGCACCCGCAGGCGGAAGCCCGCCCGGCGCAGCATGGTCCGATAGCTCTCCACGGTGCTCTTCAGGGTGGCGCAGGCCAGCAGATTCATCTCCGTGGGCTGGCCGGACTCGTCCCGCAGCACCTCCCGCATGGAATAGTCGAAGAAGTATTTGTTCTTCTCCTCCGTCAGATAGTCCCGGAACTCATAGGGCAGGTTATACAGCAGCTGCTGCTCCGTCATGGCGGGCATCACCAGCTCACGGGTGAACACCTCCGTGGAGGGCAGCACCAGCGCCGCATGGGTCAGGGGGATGCCGTTACTTTTGGCCGTCTGGCGCAGAAAGTCCGCCATGGCATCCATGGACAAAATCCTCGAACCGGAGACCATGTTGTCCGGCAGCTCCGCCGTGACGGCCTTTTTCAGGTCCGCACCGGCGAAATATACCAGCTTGACGCTGCTCTCACCGATGTCAAAGCCAACGATCTTTTCCAAAATGCTCGTCCTCACTTTCAAGAATTACAGCAGCCCCAGATACCAGTCGATGATCTGTTGGCCGCACAGCGCCGTCAGCCAAGCACCAAGGGCGATGCTGGGGCCCCACGGGATGGCCTCGCCGCCGCCCCGTTTTTTTTGCAGGAGTCCCCACACGATGCCGATGAAGCAGGCCGCCACCAGACACAGAAGGTTCCGCTTCCAGCCTAAAAACAGCCCCGTCAGGAACAGGAGCTTGATGTCGCCGCCGCCCATGGCCTCACGGCCCAGCAGCTTCTCCATTCCCAGCACCAGAAGCAGCACGCACCCCGCCACCGCCAGACCGCCGATGGCGCCGTCCAGCGCCCGCCGGAGCGGCTGGGGAGCGAAGAAAAGAGTGATGATAAATAGCACAACGCCGACCGTTATAAAACGGTCGGGGATGATGTACCCCTCCAAATCCGCAAAGGAGCAGACCAGCAGGATGCCGGCCACGCACCAGCCTTCGAGAGTTTGGAGCGAAATATCATAATGCAGCAGCAGCGTCACGAACACCAGCGCCGAGACGGCCTCGGCCAGAACGTGACGCCGGGAGAGCTTGGCCCCGCAGTAGCGGCAGCGTCCGTGGGCGGCCAGATAGCTGACCACCGGGATCAGGTCCCGCACCGCCAGCACATGGCCGCAGGCGTCGCAGTGGGACCGGCCACGCAGCACGCTCTCTCCATGGACGATGCGCCAGGCTGCACAGTTCAGAAAGCTGCCCATGCACGCACCCAGCAGGGCGGCCAGCAGGCAGCAGTAAACAGTTAGGAAGGGATCGGCATACAGCATGGGGAAGGCTCTCCTTTAGATGGGACTGCTCTCACGGAGCGGGGAGGGACGCCAACCCACGGCCATCCCCGCCCGATGAGAGACGGGTCGCCCCGCACCGGCCCGGCCGGGCCGGTGCGGGAGCTGTTGCGTGTGAATGTGACAAGCGGAAATTAGTGAATATCGGGCGTACCCAGAGTCCAAGTGTAGACCTTGCTGTTGTCGTTGGCAGTATCGGTCAGCTTAGAAGCGGTGTAGGTGATGGTGCCGTTGGCGACGGTCAGCTTGTCAGGATAGTTCAGGGTCAGGGTATCGTTACCAGTGGGACCCTTCAGGAAAGCATCCTTATCAGCGGGAGCCTTGGTGTTCTCGGTCAGCATAGCGGTCTGCCACTCGGCATAGGTAGCACGGACATTGGCCACGTCAGCGGCCTCCTTGGACTTGGTCAGGGCACCGTTGAACACGGGGATGGCGATGGCCACCAGCACAGCGATGATGGCGACGACGATCAGCATCTCCATCAGAGTGAAGCCCTTCTTGTTCTGCAGTTTCTTCATCATAGTTCTACATCTCCTATTATTTTTTTGCGGTTTTTATCTTGATCCGTACAGGGTTGTTATACGGATAGGATATGAATTTGGGTGTGGCGGCCTTACATTCCGCCGTAGAGGGTGAACAGCGGCAGATACACCGCCAGCAGCAGCACCACCACGATCACCGCCAGAGCGATGGTGATGATGGGCTCCAGCACCGACAGCAGGCGGGCGGTGGTGACCTCCACCTCGTTGTCAAAGTATTCACCGATGACGTCCAGCGTCTCCTCCAGCGAGCCGGACTGCTCGCCTACGCCCACCATCTCCGTCAGCATTTTGGGGAAGTACTCGATCTGACCCATGCTCTCGGAAATGGTGCGGCCACGCTCCACCTTCTGCTTCACCTCCTGCACGGCCAGTGCGAAGGTGTAGTTGCTGATAATGTTGCCGGTCACATCCAGAGCCTTGGGGACCGGCAGACCGGCCGTCAGCATGGTGGCCATGCTGTGGGCGAGCTGTGCGGCGGCGTTGAAGGTATGGAGTTGGTGGAGGGGGCCTTGGTGAGGCTCCATGCGGCGATGGCCTTCCGGCCCTGAACAGAGCGGCGGGCCACCATATAGGCGATGCCCAGCCCGGCGGCGATCAGCAGAAGCAGCCACCACCAGCCCACGAAGAAGTCACTGGTGGCCAGCAGCACACGGGTGATGCCCGGCAGCTGGGTGTCCATCTCGGCAAAGACATCGTTGAAGGCCGGGACGGCCACGGCGATGATGATAATAAACACGACGATGGCCACCACAATGACCATGGCGGGGTAGGTCAGGGTGCTGACCACCTTGGCCTTGGTCTTGGCGGATTTATCATAGTACCGGTGCAGCCGCTGGAAGCACTCCTCCAGCGTGCCGGACTGTTCTCCGGCCCGGACCGTCTCGATGAAGGTCTTGGGCAGATAGGGGGCGTTGTTTTCAAAGCTCTGGGCCATGGAGTAGCCTGCGCCCACCTCCTCGGCCACCTTCTCCAGCATCTGGCGAATGTGGCGGTTCCTGGTCTGGGCCGCCACCATCTCCACACAGTGCTGAATGGACATACCTGCGGAGAGGATAATGGCGAACTGGGAGCAGATCAGGGGCAGCTCCTTTTCCTTGATCTTCAGGCCGATGGGACGGTTGAAGATGTTTTCCTTCTTCTCCCGTACCTCCTCCAGCCGGGTGATAACGGCTACGGTCTCCCGCAGGCGGCTGGCGGCCCTCGAACTCGTCATAGGCCCGGATGACGCCGGATACAGCCGTTCCGTCCTTGGTCTGGCCCTTGTAACGGTATGTGGTCATGGCGTGTCTCCGCTCCTTCCGTGCCGGGTTTTACGCAATTACTCGTCTACTGTGGTGTTGATGATGCGGGCGGCCTCCTCGGCGGAGGTGACCCCCTCCAGCACCAGCCGGCGGCAGCTCTCCCTCATGGAGCGGAAGCCGTTTTTGCGGGCCTCCTCCGTCAGCCGCTCCTCGTTGGCGCCCTCGCTGATGAGCCGCCGCAGGCGGCCGCTGAGCATCAGGATCTCGAAGGCGGCCCGGCGACTGGTATAGCCGGAGTGATGGCACTCCGGACAGCCCTCGCCCTTATAGAAAGTGACATGGCTGTCCTCCGGCATCCCCAGCAGGGCCAGCTCCTCGGCAGAGGGCTGATAGCCCTTCTTGCAGTGGGGGCAGACCTTCCGCAGCAGACGCTGGCTCACCACGCCCCGCAGGGCGCTGGCCACCAGCCACGGCTCCACGCCCACGTCCTTGAGCCGGTATACGGCGGACACGGCGTCGTTGGTGTGCAGAGTGGAGAACACCAGATGACCGGTGATGGCGGCCCGCATGGCGATGGAGGCCGTCTCGCCGTCCCGGATCTCACCCACGGAGATGATGTCCGGGTCCTGACGCAGGATGGCTCGCAGGCCGCTGGCGAAGGTCATGCCGGTCTTTTCGTTGATCTGGCACTGGCTGACGCCGGGGATGTGGTACTCCACCGGGTCCTCCAGCGTGACGATGTTGATCTCCTCGCGGGACAGATCCCGGATCATGTTGCACATGGTGGTGGACTTACCGGAGCCTGTGGGACCCACCAGCAGAATGACGCCGCTGGTGTTTCGCAGCAGAGCATTGTAGTTGTCAAGATCCTGCCCCTCCAGTCCCAGCTGGGATTTGCTGAGGGCCTGAGCGGACTTGTCCAGCAGACGCAGCACCATCTTCTCGCCATACACCGTGGGCATGGAGGAGATACGCAGGTCCAGACTGTGGCCCCGCACCGACTGGATGGCGTGGCCGTCCTGCGGGATCTTATGCTCGGCAATATTCATACCGCCCATGATTTTCAGGCGGGAGATCACGGTATTCTGCAGGTCGGCAGGCACCGTCAGGATGCGGCGGAGCAGACCATCGATGCGCATCCGCACCACCATCTCACCCTCCTGCGGCTCCAGATGGATGTCGCTGGCCCGCTCGGTATAGGCCCGCTCGATGAGGGCGTTAACGAAGCGGATGGTGGGGGCGGACTCCCGAGGGTCCGCCGGTCCTGCGCCATTTGGGCGGGGATGACATCGCTGCTGCTGCCGGCCTCTCGCTTCATCTCCTCGATGACCCGTGCCGTACCCTCGTTGCCGTACAGGTGGCTGATGGCCTGCTCCACGGCCTTGCGGGTGGCGATCATGGGGATGATGCGCTTACGGGAGGCGGTTTTGACCTCATCCTGAGCCACGAAGTCCAGAGGATCGCTCATGGCCAGATACAGGCTGTTGCGTACCAGCTTCACCGGCACCACGCAGTATTTCTTGGCGATGTTCCGGGGGACATACTGGGCCAGCTCCACAGGGATGGAAATGGCCGTCAGGTCCACAAAGTCCACGCCCAGCTGCACTCGCAGAGCGTCGATGAGCTGCGCCTCCGTGATGAAGCCGTTCTGGATCAGCACATCGCCCAGCCGCTGCTTTGTCTCCTTCTGGAGTGCCAGAGCACGCTCCAGCTGTTGCCCTGTGATGGTCCCGGACGCCACCAGCAGATCGCCCAAGCGCATATAGGCCATTTCACTCACCTCCCGGTCGAAAGTCCGTCATATACGGACATGGATAAAACGCACAGCCCGCACCGACGCATTCGACAATGTCGGGTCCTGTACGTTTGTGGGCTATAATATACCCCAATTCCACTGCAAAGTCAGCCGATTTTTCGTAATTTATTCAAAAAAATCCCACAAATTCTCTGTTAAATGACATATTAGCCCGATATGAGAAAAGTATGAGAAAAATGTTGAAAACTGGTATTTTTTGACGGACCGAATGACAGAAATGACAAAATGGAGCCAGTATTTTCAAAAAAGAAAAGAGGGCAGCTGCAGGCTGCCCTCTTGCGGGTGAACCGTATTTCAATTAGCGAGATTTTAACGGGCCGGCAGATGCGGCTCCAGCCAGTGCCAGATGTCCTCATAGACCGTCTGGCGCATGGGGCCTTCGTTGAGGATCTCGTGCCTCAGGCCGGGATACAGCTTCAGAGTCACGTCCGACAGGCCCGCCTTGCGGAAGGCGTCGGCGGTGCGGCGGACGCCCTTGCCCATATCGCCCACCGGATCCCGGTCGCCGGAGATCAGCAGCACCGGCAGGCTGCTGTCCATGCGGGCCAGATTCTTGGGGTTCTGGTTGAAGGCGATGCCGTGGAGCATCTGGCGGAACAGCCCCACCGTGGCATCGGCGCCGCAGAGGGGGTCGGCAATGTAGCGGTCCACATTTTCGGAGTCCGCCGACAGCCAGTCATAGCCGGTGCGGTTGGGAGCAAAGGCCTTGTTGTAGCCGCCGAAGGCCAGATCGTTCACCAGCTTGCTGGCGGAGGAGGGTCCCTGTGCGGCGCAGACCACCTCTGCCACGGCACGGCCTCCGGTCAGCTTGGCCTGTGGCTGCCAGCCGGTACCCATGATAATGGCGGCCCGCAGGGTGCCGGGATAGCGGATCAGGTAGCTGCGGGCCAGAAAGGAACCCATGCTGTGGCCCATGAGGCACAGCGGCACACCGGAAAACTCCCGCCGCAGCTGCTCGTGCAGCAGCTGGATATCCGCCACCACCGTCTCCCACGGGGTGCCGTCGCCAAAGTAGACGGGGGTTCCGCCCTCCGGCAGGGAGCCGCCGTGGCCCAGATGGTCGTGGCCCACCACCGCCAGCCCCTGCTCATTGAGGTAGCGGGCGAAGCCGTCGTAGCGGCCGATGTGCTCGGCTACGCCGTGGGAAATTTGCAGCACGGCACGGGGTGTTCCCTCCGGCAGCCACTGCATGGCGTGGAGCCGGGTCTTGCCGTCGCTGGAGAGAAAGGTGAACTCGGTGAGATTTGTCATGGAAATTTCATCCTTCCTATGGTAAAATAAGAACCATTCTATGGACAGTATACCACAAACCCACCAAAAAGAAAAGAGGAGACGGCTATGGCATCGTATATTCTGGCACTGGATCAGGGGACGACCAGCTCCCGTGCCATCGTATTTGACCGGGCGGGGCAGATCGCCGCCAAGGCCCAGCACACCTTTCCCCAGATCTATCCGCAGGCGGGCTGGGTGGAGCACGACCCCATGACCATCTGGGACACGGAGCGTTTGGCGGCGGCGGAGGCCATCCGGGGGCTGCCGGAGGGCAGCATCGCCGGCATCGGCGTCACCAACCAGCGGGAGACCACCATCGTTTGGGATAAGGCCACCGGCCAGCCGGTGTATAACGCCATCGTCTGGCAGTGCCGCCGGACGGCGGAGCTGTGCGAGGAGCTGAAGCGGCAGGGACTGGAGGAGCGCATCGTCTCCACCACGGGACTGCTCATCGACGCCTATTTCTCCGGCACCAAGATCCGCTGGATCCTGGATAACGTCCCCGGCGCCCGGCAGCGGGCGGAACGGGGGGAGCTGCTGTTCGGCACGGTGGAGACGTGGCTCATCTGGAGGCTGACGGGGCAGCACGTCACCGACTACTCCAACGCCTCCCGCACCATGCTCTTTGATATCCACCGGCTGTGCTGGGATGAGGAGCTGTGCCGCCTGCTGCAGATCCCCGCCTGTATGCTGCCCCGGCCGGTGGAGAACAGCGCCGTCTACGGCACGGTGCAGCCGGGCATCCCCGGCCTGGAGACGCTGGCAGGAGTACCGGTGTGCGGTGCCGCCGGCGACCAGCAGGCGGCCCTCTTCGGGCAGGCCTGCTTCCATCCCGGCGAGGCCAAGAATACCTACGGCACCGGCTGCTTTACCCTGATGAACGTGGGGACGGAGCCGGTCCGCAGCCGGGCGGGGCTGGTGAGCTCCGTGGCATGGAGCGTAGGGGGCAGGACCACCTATGCCTTGGAGGGCAGCGTCTTTAACGGCGGCAGCACCATCCAGTGGCTGCGGGATGAGCTGCGGCTGGTGGACTCCGCCCCGGAGTGTGACCGGCTGGCGGAATCCGTGGAAAGCTCCGGCGGCGTGGTGGTGGTTCCGGCCTTCACCGGGCTGGGTGCGCCCTATTGGGATATGTACGCCCGTGGGGCCATTCTGGGCATCACCCGTGGTACAAGCCGGGCCCATATCGCCCGTGCGGTGCTGGAGTGCATCGCCTATCAGGTGACGGATCTGATGCTGGCCATGCGGCAGGATGCCGGGTGCGACATCACGGCCCTGCGGGCCGACGGCGGCGCCAGCGTGTCGGACATCCTCATGCAGATGCAGGCGGATCTGCTGCGAATCCCGGTGGACCGCCCCACCATGGTGGAGACCACTGCCTTCGGCGCAGCATCGCTGGCGGGATTGGCCTGCGGCCTGTGGCGGGATACGGAGGAGCTGGCGGCTCTGCGGCGCAGCCAGCGGATGTTCCTGCCCCAGCGGCCCCAGGCAGACTGCGACGATGAGTACCGCCTGTGGAAAAAGGCCGTCAGCCGGGCCTGCCATTGGGCGGAGTGACAGAGGAGGATACACAATTATAAAGATGTAAGTGCGTAAAAAAAGGAGGCCGGACTCTGTCCGGCCTCCTTTCATGGGAACCTGGTGTCATGGGAGCCTGTAGGTTCACTGCCCCATCAACTGAGCTCGGACTGGCCGGTATACAGCTGATAGTACTTGCCCTTCTGGGCCAGCAGCGTCTTATGGTTGCCCCGCTCGATGATCTGACCCTGCTCCAGTACCAGAATGGCCTGCGCATTGCGGACGGTGGAGAGCCGGTGGGCGATGACGAACACCGTGCGGCCTTCCATCAGGGAGTCCATGCCCTGCTCGATGAGCTTCTCCGTGCGGGTATCGATGGAGGAGGTGGCCTCGTCCAGAATCAGCACCGGGGGATCGGAGACGGCAGCCCGTGCAATGGCCAGCAACTGGCGCTCCCCCTGACTGAGACTGCCGCCGTCGCCGGTGATGACGGTGTCGTAGCCTTGGGGCAGATGGCGGATGAAGGTGTCGGCGTTGGCCAGCTTGGCGGCGGCCCGGACCTGTTCATCCGTGGCGTCCAGCTTGCCGTAGCGGATGTTGTCGGCAATGGTGCCGGTGAAGAGGTGGGTATCCTGCAGGACGATGCCCAGCGACTTCCGCAGAGAGTTCTTGCGGATCTCCCGGACGTCGATGCCGTCGTAGGTGATGGTTCCCTGCTGGATGTCGTAGAAGCGGTTGATGAGGTTGGTGATGGTGGTCTTTCCGGCGCCGGTAGAGCCCACGAAGGCGATCTTTTGACCGGGCTCGGCAAAGAGGGAGATATCGTGGAGCACCGCCTTATCCGGATCGTAGCCGAAGGTGACGTGGTCGAAGCGCACGTCGCCCCGCAGCTCTGTCAGGGAGCCGTCGGGCTTCTTCCATGCCCAGTGGCCGGTGCGCTGAGGTACCTCGGTGAGGGTGTCGCCGTGCTTCTCCACCCGGACGATGGTGGTCTGGCCCTCGTCCTCCTCCGGCTGGGCCTCCATGACGGCAAAGATACGCTCGGCGCCGGCCATGGCGGCCAGAATGGTGTTCACCTGCTGGCTGATCTGGCTCACCGGCTGGGACACCTGCTTGACGTACAGCAGATAGGCCCCCAGAGAGCCGATATCGAACACACCGCCCATGGCCAGCAGTCCGCCTACGCAGCAGGTGACGGCGTAGTTGATGCGGGATAGATTGGCGGTGGCGGGCATCATGGACCCGGCGTAGGTCTGGGCCATGGTGGCCGCCGTCTGATAGGTATCGTTGCGGGCAGAGAACTGGTCGATGGCCTGCTGCTCGTGGTGGAACACCTTGATGACCTTCTGGCCCTCGATCATCTCCTCAATGTAGCCGTTGAGGTCGCCAAGAGCGGCCTGCTGCCGCTGGAAGCTGACCCGACTGCGTCCACCGATGACCTTCACCACCAGCAGCATCAGCCCCAGAAAGGCGAAGGTGATAAGGGTCAGCGCCCAGTTCAGGTACAGCAGCATCCCGATGGTGCATAGGAACGTCAGGGAGTTGGACAGCACATTGGCGAAGCTGTTGTTGATCATCTCGGACACCGTGTCGATGTCGTTGGTGAAGCGGCTCATGAGGTCGCCGGACAGGTGGGTGTCGAAGTAGCGCAGGGGGAGCTCCTGCAGCTTGTCGAACAGATCCTGCCGCAGGGCGGCCACCGTGCGCTGGGACACCCGCACCATGATGCGGGAGTACACATAGGAGCACAAGGCCGACAGCACGAACACCAGTCCCATCAGCACCAGCAGCTTCAGCAGACCGGCGAAGTCGCCGGGGAGGATGTAGTCGTTGATGGCGGGCTTGAGAAAGTAGCTGCTGGCCACGGAGCCCACGGAGCTGAGCAGCAGGCAGACGGCCACCAGCACCAGCAGACCCTTATAGCGGCCCACATAGTGCAGCAGCTTCTTCACCGTGCCCTGCAGGTCCTGAGGGCGCTGATAACCGTGGCTGCGGGGGCCGTGGCCGGGTCCGCCGGGACGGCGGGGCGGCATGGAATTTTTCTGTTCAGCCATCGATGCTCACCCCTTCCTGCTGAGACTGATAGACTTCCCGATAGATCTGATTGGACGCCATCAGCTGTTCATGGGTTCCCATACCGGAGATCTTGCCGTCGTCCAGCACTAAGATCACGTCGGCGTCCATAACGGAGGAGATGCGCTGGGCAATAATAAGCTTGGTGGAGCCGGGCAGCGCCTCCTTCAGCGCCGCACGGATCTTGGCGTCGGTAGCGGTGTCCACGGCGGAGGTGGAATCGTCCAGGATCAGCACCTTGGGCTTGCGGAGAATGGCACGGGCAATGCACAGGCGCTGCTTCTGCCCGCCGGAGACATTGGTGCCGCCCTGCTCGATGCGGGTGTCGTAGCCGTCGGGCATCCGGGAGATGAACTCGTCGGCGCAGGCCATGCGGCAGGCGGTCTCCATCTCCTCGTCGGTGGCGTTCTCGTCGCCCCAGCGGAGGTTATCCCGGATGGTGCCGGAGAACAGGGTGTTCTTCTGCAGCACCATGGCGCAGCCCTCCCGCAGCGTCTCCATGGTGTAGTCCTTGACGTTGTGGCCACCCACATAGACGGCCCCCTCCGTGGCCTCATACAGCCGGGGGATCAGGCTCACCAGTGTGCTCTTGGCGCTGCCGGTGCCGCCCAGAATGCCCACAGTCATGCCGCTGGCAATGGAGAAGTCGATGTCCGTCAGGTTCCACTCGGCACTGTCGGGATGGTATTTGAAGTAAACGTGGTCAAAGCGGATGGAACCGTCGGAGAGGGTGAGTTCCCTCTCGGTGCCGTCGTCGGCAATCTCCTTCACGGCATCGTCGTCGGTGATCTCCGGCTGCTCCTCCAGCACCTCCACAATGCGCTTGCCGCAGGCGATGGAGCGGGTCAGTACCATCATCACCATGGCCACCATCATCAGAGACATGAGAATTTCGGAGGCGTAGGTGAAGAAGGCCAGCAGGTCGCCGGAGAGCATCTGACCACCGGCCACATAGTGGCCGCCCAGCCACATGATGGATACGATGGTGCCGCCCATGATGAGGTTCACCATGGGGATGAAGGTCACCACGAAGCCGAAGGCCCGCTCCGCCGTCTGGCGGAGGGTTTCGCTGCGCTGGAAGAACTTCCCCTTCTCCCGGTCCTCCCGGACGAAGGATTTCACCACCCGGATGGCGTTCAGATCCTCCTGCACCACCAGATTCAGACCGTCAGTGGCCTTTTGCAGGGAGGTGAAGAAGGGCCCCACATACCGCAGCACGGTGAACACCATCAGCGCCAGCAGCGGCAGGATCACCAGAAAGATCTGGCTCAGCTGCAGGCTGATGCGAAGGGCCATCACCAGAGCGGTGATGAGCATCACCGGGGCCCGCACCAGCATCCGCATCCCCATCATCAGGGTCATCTGCACCGACGAGACGTCGTTGGTGAGCCGGGTGATGAGGGAGGCGGTGGAAAAGTGCTCGATGTTGGAAAAGGAGAAGCGCTGTACCTGCCGGTACTCCGCTGCACGGACGTTGGCGCCGAAGCCCATGCCGGCCTTGGCGGCCAGCGCCGCTGCGCCCACGCCCAACGCCAGGCAGATCAGGGCCATCAGCACCATCTTCAGGCCCATGGTAAGGATGTAGGTGCGGTCGCCGGCACCGCCGTTGCCGCCGATGCCGTAGTCCACGATGTTGCTCATGGCCTTGGGCAGCATCAGCTCCAGCACCGCTTCGCCTGCCGAGCAGAGGATGCCCAGCAGGATGTAGACCCGGTACCCCTTGGTATACGGGGCAAGCTTGCGTATCATAGTTCTGTTTCCTCCGTTTGCGCTGCGAGATTTTGCGCCACCCGTTCCAGATAGCGGTGCAGGGCGGCCAGCTCCTCCGGGGAGAAGCCCTGTTCCATCTGCCGGTTGGTGTCCTGTGCGATGCGGATGAAGTCGCTGCGGAAGCGGCGGCCCTCCTCCGTCAGCCGGAGGACACGGCACCGGGCGTCCTGCTGGCAGGCATCTCTGGTGAGAAGGCCCTTCTCCTCCAGACGGCCCACGATGCCGTTGATGGTGGAAGGCTTCACGGCCATATACTGCTCCAGCTGCCGCTGGGTGACCGGCTCCGACTGGCGGTGCAGGTACATCAGCGCCCGGCACTGGACCGGAGTGACGCCGTACTGCCGCAGCGAGCGGTCCATGACCATCCGCATCCGATGCTCGCACTGGCCCAGCAGCCGTCCCAGATGATCGCTCTGACAGGTACTGCTCAAGGCAGATCCCTCCTCTCTGAATCATTAGCTGGCTAAATGTTAGCGTGCTAAATATTACCACGGAATGGAAGCACCGTCAAGAACAAATGGAGCGGCACCCTGTAAACGATTTGTGAACGGAGAGGTCAGGCGGCGGAGCGGCGGCGCAGGAGGTTTTTCCAGCCCAGCAGATCGATGTCGTGATATTGAAGCAGCAGACGGACGGTGAAGAAGCTGTCGGCGGTCAGCAGCAGCCATACCGCCAGCGTCAGCCACGGCGGCACGGCGGTAAGCCACGGCCGCAGCAGCGGATGGATATAGCGGGCGGTCATGGCTGCCAGAGGCCCCCAGATCAGGGCAAAGGGCAGGCATACCCGGCGGTTCAGGTCCATTTTGGTGGAGGAGTAGTCCCAGAACATGACTCCCAGCAGCCTGTCGCAGCAGAAGTGGACGGCGTACTCCACGGCGGTGGCGGTAAGCCCGCCATAGAGGGCCAAGTGCCAGAAGGTGTCTGTCATATCCGGCGGCAGAGCCAGCACCGCCAGCATGGCAAGGCCGTATACCGGACACACCGGCAGCAGCAGATACCCCTTGCGGACGGTGTGGCGGGAACGGGTGACAAGGGCATAGACCTTCTCCAGCAGATAGCCCAGAAAGCCGTAGGTCAGAAAGCTCCAGAGGTACATGGGCAGCGTCTCCTTTCTGGAGACAGTGTGTCCCGGAGGAGAGTGGGTATCCCCACTTGCCAAAGCCATTTTTTTCTGCTATGCTGATACCGTCGATAAGCAAGGGTCAATGCGCCTGATATCGGTGGTACTATCGAATGTGAGAGAGGAGGAGCGGCCATGGACCAGCAGTGGGAGCAGCTGCGGCAGCGGTGTCTGGCCTGCCGGGCGTGCAGTCTGGCACAGGAGCGGACCCAGGTGGTGTTCGGCGTGGGCGATCCGGCGGCGGAGGTGCTGCTGGTGGGGGAGGCCCCCGGCGCCAACGAGGACAAGCAGGGGGAGCCCTTTGTGGGCCGGGCCGGGAAGCTGCTGGACGATATGCTGCAAATGATCGGCCTGTCCCGTGAGCGCATCTATATCACCAACAGCGTCAAGTGCCGCCCGCCTCAGAACCGGGATCCGCTGAACACCGAGAAGGAGGCGTGCAGCGGCTATCTGCGGCGGCAAATGGAGCTGATGCAGCCGAAAATTCTGGTGTGTCTGGGGCGCATCAGCGCCATGGAGCTCATCAAGGCCGATTTCCGCATCACGCAGGAGCACGGCCTGTTTTTCCGGCAGGACGGCATGGAGAAAATGGCCATGTACCACCCGGCGGCCCTGCTGCGGGACCCCGGCAAGAAGCCGGAGACCTTCGAGGATCTCAAGCGCCTGCAGGCCAAGATCCGTGAGATCTGCGTCCGGACAAAGCTGGATTTTTAACGACGCACCGGGCCACACTACTTTCATTATTATTTTGTGGGAGGAACACCATTATGTACAAGAATATTGAAAAGCAGAAGGTTCTGCACATGGCGGAGCAAGTGGACTATCAGGACGGCCAGATCATCAGCCGCACACTGGTGCAGAACAGCAAGCTCAGCATGACCCTCTTTGCCTTTGAAAAGGACGAGGAGATCAGCACCCACGCCGCCGGCGGCGACGCCATGGTGACGGTGCTGGAGGGTACCGGCCGCTTCACCGTGGGCGGCGAGGTCTTTCTGGTGTCTCAGGGCGAGACGCTGATCATGCCCAAGGATATCCCCCATGCGGTGTACGGGCAGGAGCGGTTCAAGATGCTGTTGACGGTGTCGTTCTAAAGATCTGGTGCAAAATCCATTGGATCTTGCACCAAAGACCCCAGCCCGCTGCGTGCATCATTTCTGCGTCAGACCGCAGAAATTCCACACTTGCGGTCTGAGAGGTATTTTGACTGATGCACCGGCCGTCAGCCAAAATGGATCAGACCTTTTCGCCGCCTGCGGGCGGCGAACTCTGCGAGGCTTTTGATAGGCCAACGGTCTGCATGGCCTTTCCGGAGCGGTCAGAAGCTTTTTGCTGACTTTCCATCCCGTGTGCTGCGGCACACGGGATGCTTTTTCGCAAAAAAGCAGGAAAAACCGTAAAATAGGGGGTTGCAACTGCCGCATCCCTGCGTTAGAATGGGGCTTACGACCATGAAGGAGGGTGCAGAATGCAAGGTGAAGGATTGAAAAAATTACAGAGCGGACAGCCCATCTCCACACGGGAGCAGCTGCTGCTGATCGCTCAGCTGAGTTGGCCGGCCATTCTGGCCCAGATCTCCTCCGTGGTGATGCAGTATATTGACACGGCCATGGTGGGCCAGCTGGGCTCCAATGCCTCTGCCGCTATCGGTGTGGTGGCGACCACCTCGTGGCTCTTCGGCGATCTGTGCATTGCGCTGACCATCGGCTTTAACGTGGCGGTGGCGCAGGCACTGGGAGCCAGACAGTCGGAGAAAGCCCGCGGCATCATGAAGCTGGCCTTTCTGGTGTGCATGGCCTTCAGCCTTGTGATGATGGCCATAGCGCTGGGCATCACCGGGAATCTGCCTCGCTGGCTGCGGGCAGACCCCGCCATCTGGCAGGATGCCAGCGCCTACTTTCTGGTATTTGTTCTGTCGCTGCCCTTCATGCAGCTGAATAACCTCTGCGGCGGACTGCTGCGTTCGGCGGGCAACATGAAAACCCCCGGCATCTGCATGGCGGTGATGTGCCTGCTGGACGTGGTGTTCAACGCCTTCCTCATCTTCCCCGGCGGAACGCTGCGGGTGCTGGGGGTGACGCTGCCGGGCTTCGGTTTGGGGGTTCTGGGTGCCTCCATGGGAACGGCGCTGTCGCAGGTGACCATTGCGGTGGTGCTGACCTATATCCTGCTGGTGCGGTCGCCGGAGCTGCACCTGCGGCGGGGCGAAAAGGCACGGTTTACGGCGGCACAGCTGAAGCGCTGCCTGTCTATCTCGGCTCCCGTCATGGGCGAGCGCACCATTCTTTCCACCGCCCGGATGGTGACCACCGCCATCGTGGCCCCGCTGGGCATCATCGCCACGGCGGCCAACTCCTTCGCCATAACGGCGGAGAGTCTCTGCTATATGTCCGCCTTTGGCGTGCAGGCGGCGGCCTCCACGCTGGTGGGCCAGAGCGTAGGCGCCGGGCGGAAGGATCTGACCTATCGGCTGGGCTGGCTGACGGTTGCGCTGGGCATGGGCTTGATGGTGATCACGGGGACGCTGCTGTATGTGCTGGCCCCGGCCATGATCGGCATGATGGCGGTGGACGAGGCCGTCATTGAGCTGGGCGTGCGGGTGCTGCGGATCGAGGCATTCGTGGAGCCGTTGTTCGGGGCCTCCATCGTGGCCAGCGGCGTGTTTCAGGGGACCGGCAGTACGCTGGTGCCCATGCTGCTGAATTTCGGCACCATGTGGGGCATCCGCGTACCGCTGTCGGCCATTCTGGCGGCCAAGTGGGGCCTTGTGGGTGTTTGGGTGGCCATGGCCCTGCAGCTGGGTGTGTGCGGTATCTGCTTCCTGATCCGTCTGGCCGGCAAGCGCTGGCTGCCCAAGGAAACGCTGCAATAAGAAAAATACACGGCACAGGGCCGGAGCGGTATCCCGCTCCGGCCCTGTGCCGTGTATGGAAAAAGATGGGGATCAATAGGAGCCCAGGTCGGCGGACTTGTCGCCCACGGGATCGGTGCCGAACTGATAGTCGTTGCCGGGGAGAACGGCGTTGAGGATCACACCCGCCAGAGCGGCGATGGCCAGACCCGTCAGGGTGATGCTGGCACTGCCCACAGTGAAGGTGATGCCGCCGGTGGCGCTGAAGCCCAGTCCGCAGACGAAGATGACGGCGGCGATGATGAGGTTGCGGGATTTGGTGAGATCCACCCGGTTCTCCACCACGTTCCGCACGCCCACGGCGGAGATCATGCCGTACAGGATGAAGCTGACGCCGCCTACGATGGCGGTGGGGATGGAGTTGACCAGCGCATCGAACTTGGGGGAGAAGGAGAGGATGATGGCGTAGACGGCTGCCAGCCGCACGACACGGGGGTCGTAGACCTTGGACAGGGCCAGCACGCCGGTGTTCTCGCCGTAGGTGGTGTTGGCGGGGCCGCCGAACATACCGGCCAGAGCGGTGGCCAGACCGTCGCCCAGCAGCGTCCGGTGCAGACCGGGGTCGGCGATGAAGTTGCGGCCGGTGGTGGAGGAGATGGCGGACATGTCCCCGATGTGCTCCATCATGGCGGCAATGGCGATGGGGGCCATCACCAGAATGGCGGTGAGGTCAAACTTCGCCAGTACAAACTGCTGCAGGCCGACGACGCTGGCGCTCTTCACGGCGGAGAAGTTGATGAGGGGCTGCATGACACCGTTGGCATCCGGCAGTTGGGCACCGCAGAGGGCAGCCACCAGCGCCACCAGATAGCTGCCCACCACACCCAGCAGGATGGGGATGATCTTCACCATGCCCTTACCCCAGATGTTGGCCACGATGATGATGGCGATGGCTACCAGCGCCAGCCACCAGCAGGTGCTGGCATTGCTGACGGCGGTTCCCGACAGATTCAGACCGATCAGGATGATCATGGGGCCGGTGACGATGGGAGGGAAGAACCGCATGACCTTCTGTGCGCCCACCAGCTTGAACAGCAGCGCCAGCACCAGATACAGCAGACCCGCCACCACGATACCGCCCATGGCGTAGGCCAGCTTGTCGCTGTCGGACATGGTGGCGTACTTTCCGGCGTTGAGGGCCGCCATGGCCTGGAAGCCGCCCAGATACGCAAAGGACGAGCCCAGGAAGGCGGGGATCTTCAGCTTGGTGCAGACGTGGAACAGCAGCGTGCCGAGACCGGCAAACAGCAGCGTGGTCTGGATGGACAGGGGCAGACCATAGCCCTGCACCAGAATGGGGACCAGCACCGTAGCGCCGAACATGGCAAACAGGTGCTGCAGGCCCAGCAGGAGCATCCGGGGGACGCCCAGCTCACGGGCGTCGTAGATGGCGTCGTGTCCGAGTTTTTTGTTCATGTGACAGTTCCTCTCTTTCATTTGTGTGTTCTATGAAAAAATAATTGCTGACCGGCTCAGGCGCAGAAAGCGCAAAAAAATGACCGGTAAAAATACCGGTCAAAAAGGAAAAACAGAAACAGAGGGAGCGGAAAATTTGGTGAGCAGCGTGCAGACCTTCATTTTCATCACTCCCTTCGAATTGTCCTGCTTATTATACGGGCCTCCGGCGGGAATTGCAATGCACTGTTGTTCCAAGAAATGCTGCCCCGCCGGCATCCTATTTGGCGGAGTTATCCAAAGCCCGGCGGATGGGCGGCGTCAGCAGAGCCGTCACCAGAATTTTCAGGGCATCGCCGGGGAGGAAGGGCAGCATCCCCGCCCACAAAATGGCGGAGAGGTCCATGCCCTTGCCCATATAGCCGTTGAGGATCATCGCCATGTACGGCAGCCCCACGGCATACAGCACCGCCAGTCCCGCCAGCGCCGCCAGCGCAATGCGCCAGAAGGAGCGGGCACTGCGGGCCAGACGCCCGATGACCCATGCGGCGGGGATCAGTCCCAGCAGAAAGCCGAAGGTGGGGTGCAGCACATAGGAAAAGCCGCCGCCTGCGGTGAAAACAGGCAGCCCCAGCAGTCCCAGCGCTACATAGATCAGCTGCGAGAGCGCCCCGCAGCCGCTGCCCAGCAGACAGCCCGCCATGGCGGTGAAGAAGAATTGCAGGGTGATGGCAGAGGGACCCAAGGGAATTTTCAGAAATGCTCCCACCGCCGTCAGGGCGGCAAACAGGGCGGTGCGGACAAGCTGTCGAGTGGTCATGGCGGTACTCCCGGTATTCAAATAAAGATAACGGCATTATACAGGAATCCGGCGGCGGATGCAAGAGGGGGAGGTTTACAAATCCCCACGGGCGTGGTAAAGTATTGCGGAAAGTGAGGTGCGGCCATGGAGCGGCGTGTGTATCGCTATGAGACAGTGGGTTCTACCAATACGGAGCTGATGGCGCTGGCCCGGCAGGGAGCGGCGGAGGGTACCGTGGTGCTGGCCAGGCAGCAGACGGCGGGCCGGGGCCGCGTGGGCCGCAGCTTCCAGTCCCCGGCGGGGCTGGGGCTGTACGGATCGGTGCTGCTGCGGAGCAGCCCGGAGGACGCCCCTCGCATTCCGGCGCTGGCGGCCACGGCGGTGCGCCGTGCCATCCGCCGCAGCTGCGGTCTGTCCTGCGGCATCAAATGGCCCAACGATCTGGTGCTGTCGGGCCGGAAGGTCTGCGGCATTCTGGCGGAGGCCCTGCCGGGGCCGGAGGGCAGCCTGTGGGTCGTCGTGGGCATCGGCATCAACGTCTGCCAGCGGCGGGAGGATTTCCTGCCGGAGCTGCGGGAGACGGCGGCATCGCTGTCCATGATCGCCGGGGCAGAGATAGACCGGGCGGCGCTGGAGACGGCCTTTCTGGAGGAACTGGAGGCCCTGCGCCGGGAACTGCCTCAGGAGACGGCGGAGCGGCGGCAGGAGTACGGAGCCGCCTGCCTGAATTTGGGCCACCGGGTCCGGGTGCTGCGCCCCGGCGGAGAGCGGGAGGCGCTGGCGGTGTCCCTGACGCCGGACTACGGCCTTGCGGTGCGCTATGACGATGGCACGGAGGAGGTCCTCCGCAGCGGCGAGGTATCGGTGCGGGGCCTGTACGGATATACGGATAAGGAGTGAGTGTATGAAGGCGCTTTGGAGCCTGTTTCTGACCTTCGCCAAGGTGGGGGTCATGACCTTCGGCGGCGGCTATGCCATGCTGCCCATTTTGCAGCGTGAGGTGGTGGAGAACAAGGGCTGGGCCACCGATGAGGAGCTGACGGACTATTTCGCCATCGGCCAGTGTACCCCCGGCGTCATCGCCGTGAACACCGCTACCTTCATCGGCCAGAAGAGGGCCGGCATCGCCGGCGGCATCGTGGCCACGCTGGGGGTGGTGTTCCCGTCCCTGCTCATCATCGTGGCGCTGGCGGGAGTCATCACCAGCTTTTCCCACCTGACATGGGTGCAGCACGCCTTCGCCGGGATCCGGGTGTGCGTGTGCGTGCTGATCTTCAATGCGGTGCTGAAACTGTGGAGAAGCGCCGTGAAGGATGTATGGGGTCTGCTGATCTTTCTGGCAGTACTGGCGGCGTCCCTGCTGACCAGCCTCTCCCCGGTGTGGTATGTGCTGGCCGCCGGTGTGGCCGGCGTGCTGATCCAGAATCTGAAGGGGGCGAAGAAATGACCTGTCTGCTGCTGTTTTACGAGTTCTTCAAGACGGGCCTGTTCGCCGTGGGCGGCGGTCTTGCCACCTTGCCCTTCCTCTATGACATAGCCGCTCGCCACCCGGAGTGGTTCACCGTGTCCCAGCTGGCGGATATGCTGGCGGTGTCGGAATCCACACCGGGGCCATTGGGCGTCAACATGGCCACCTATGTGGGCTACCTCACCGCCGGGATCCCCGGTGCCGTGGCGGCTACCATGGGACTGGTAGCGCCCTCGGTGATCGTGATCCTCATTGTGGCGGCCTTCCTCAAGCGCTTCCGGGAGAGCCGTCTGGTGAACAACGTGTTCTACGGTCTGCGCCCGGCCTCCGCCGCCATGGTGGCGGCGGCGGGTCTGTCCGTGGTGGGACTGGCCCTGCTTTACGGCGGTCAGGCGGGCCTTGCGGCGGTGAACTGGAAGGCCGTGGCGCTGGCGGCGGTGCTGTTGGTGCTGACCCGCTGGTGCAAGCCCACCAAGGGCCTGCATCCCATCGTGTTCATTCTGGCCTCCGCCGTTGTGGGCGTGGTGTTCTCCTTCTGAAAGCTGAATACAAAACGCAATATTTATATCGAAGATTACATTTTGTTGTCATATTTTGCGCAAAAAAATCGCCCCTCCGGCGGAACGTACCGGAGAAACGGCGAAGAAAAGGGTATCCCGGCGGCTTTTGCCGTCGGGATATCCTGAGTCTGCCCCCAAAGTGAGAGCCTTTCGCCAACGGGGCGGAAGGGTGTGTGCGGGAAACCCGGAAGGGTGTCCTGCACGATGATAATCCCCATTTTTCAGAACTTCTTGAAGTTCTGAAAAATGCTTCTGCGTGGCGAAAAGACTTTTCGCCACGCAAAAAGGGTATCCCGAAGGCTTTTGCCGCCGGGATACCCTTTTTCGACGAAATTCCCGTAAAGCATAATTCCATTACAGTGCGCCTGTCGCACCCATATACAGCAGAGCGGCGGCCTCCCTGGCCCAGTAGCCTGGGCCAAGCATCCAGATGCTGGCGCAGCCTAGGGAGTAGGGGGTGAGCCCGTCCTTCTCCGCCCATACACCGGCCCGCAGCTGGTGAAAATTGTCGGAGGCGATGGCCACCTCCGTAGGCAGCCCCTCCCGCCGGATGACCTCAGCGGAAAAGGCCAAATTCTCCTCCGTGGAGGTAGAGGCATCCTCCGAATAGATGCGGCCGGGGTCGATGCCCATGGACACCAGCGTGTCCCGGATGCACCGGGCCTCGGTGGTGGGCTCCCGGTCGTTCTGCCCGCCGGAGGCCACGCACACCGCCTCCTCATGGACGGCGAGGTAGTCATATGCACTTTGGATACGGTCCCGCAGCATCCGACTGGGAGTGCCGTCGGACCGCACCTGACAGCCCAGTACAATGACAGTGACCGGCTGTGTACCATCGGGATGATGGGCCGCCCGGATGCCCATCAGGGTCAGGATAGTCCCCAGCACCAGCAGCCCCGCCGCCAGCACCACGCATACCGTGCGCCGCAGCCACCGGGGCCACTGCCGGAAAAGACCGGGGAACACCAGCCACACCGCCGCCAGCAGCAGCCCCGCCGCCGGGTACAGCATCCCGATGTGAAGCACCCCCATGGACAGGGGCAGCAGAAAATACACCGCCCCCAGCACGCACAGGGCTGCCGCCCCATAGCGAAGAACCGGATGCCTCACGTCAGTTCTCCGCGATGTGGTTGGCGATGCGCTGCATGATGAGATCCAGCGCCACCAGATTGTGTCCGCCCTCCAGCACCACAATGTCGGCGTACTTTCGGGTGGGCTCCACAAACTGCTCGTGCATGGGCTTCACTGTGGCCAGATACTGCTCCACCACCGACTGCATGGAGCGTCCCCGCTCCTCCACATCCCGCAGCGCCCGCCGCAGGATACGCACGTCGGCGTCGGTCTCCACGAAAATTTTGATATCCAGCAGATCCCGCAGCGCCTTGTTCTGGAAGATGAGGATGCCCTCCACGATGACCACCTTGGTGGGCTTTATCTCGATGGTCTTGTCGGTGCGGTTGTGGATGGTGTAGTCGTAGACGGGGCAGTGGATGGTCTCCCCGGCCTTCAGCCGCTTCAGATCCTCCACCATCAGCTCCGTGTCGAAGGCGTCGGGGTGGTCGTAGTTCTGCTTGCACCGCTCCTCGAAGGGACAGTCCTGCCGCTTGTAGTAGTTGTCGTGATGCACCACGCTGATGTCCGGCCCGAACCGCTGGGCCAGATGCTCGGTAAGGGTGGTCTTGCCGGAGCCGGTGCCTCCGGCGATGCCGATGAAAATGGTGTTCATACTCGTCGTCCCCCTGCTGGTTTGATCCTTTCCATTATAGGAAACCTGTGCCGGAAAAGCAAGCACTCCCCGGCGAAAGTTGTAAAAAAAGCTTGAACTTCCAGCAATTACAGTTGACGGAGGGCGGCAAAACGGGTATTATAACAAATATAAGTTTACTACTGTGTTATCGCCCCTGCGGCGTTTTTAATTGGAGGAGATTCCATGAGCCTGTTGAAATGCCCTAAGTGCGGAGAAATGTTCTCCGATAGCTATAAGACCTGTCCCTTCTGCGAGGAGGACGAAGCCTTTGCCAACGGCGGCAAAAAGCCGGTGAATCCCGGCCGCCGGGTCCATCGCCAGAAGAGTCCCAGCATCCTCGGCCCCACGATGGTGCTGGTGCTGGTGCTGGTGGCGGGGGTGCTGATCTATACCCTCATCGGCAGCGGAAAGCCCGGCGACAACCGGCCCGATCCCCCCAAGAACCCCACAGAGGACGTGGATCCCAATCAGCCTGCAACGCCCACTGTGAAGCTGTCTCTGGACCAGACGGCTCTGGAGCTGACCGTCGGCGGCACCGGGAAGCTGACAGCCACCGGCGCTGAGGGCATCACGTGGGCCTCCAGCAATGCCGGCGTCGCCGCCGTGGGCGAGGACGGCACCGTCACCGCTGTCGCCGCCGGTACGGCCACCATCTCCGCTTCCGCCGAGGGTGCCGACCCCATCACCTGCACCGTCACCGTGAAGGAGGCCCCCAAGAAGGATCTGGTGCTGGAATCCATTTGGGGCATCAAGGGTGCATCCATTTCTGTGGGTGAGGAAGCCACCATGCGAGTGACCGCCGACGGGGAAACGGTGGACGATAGCTTGATCAAGTGGTCTACGGCCGATTCCAGTATCGCCACGGTAGATGCCAGCGGTGTAGTGAAGGGTGTAGCCAGCGGCAGCACGGATTTGATTGCTGAGGTTTACGGTCAGACGCTGACAGTGACTGTCATTGTGAGCTGACCCCAACTAAATCCCCAAGAGCCGCCTCCCATAGGAGGCGGCTCTTTTTTGCGCCCCCGCAGGTCTCACAAAGTTTGCCTCCCACAGGCGGCAAAGAAGCAGGATGATTTTCGCTGGCGGCGTGTACGTCAGCGAAAATACCTCTCAGGCTGCCAATGCATAATTTGTGGGCCATCGGCACACAAATTATGCACGCAGCAGACTGCAAGCCCTTTGCCTGAAAATCCCATGGATTTTCAGGCATGCTAACAGAGCCGCCTCCCACAGGAGGCGGCTCTGTTAGCATCTTCCGCAGTCCCTTCTTACGCCCCGCAGTGAAAAATCCCTTGGATTTTTCACTGCGGCTTTACTTCCCCGGCAAAACCCGCTACAATAGGAAAAAACGAGAGGAGGTGGGCCTATGGAGACCTTACAGGTGGCGTTGGGACGGCGCAGCTATCCCATTTACATCGGCGGCGGCCTGCTGGAGCAGGCGGAGGAGCTGCTGCACCCGCTGGGTGTGGGCCGCTGGGCCATCGTCTGCGACGACACGGTGGCAGCCCTGTACGGCGCTCCGCTGGCCTGCCGCACCGGCTGGCCTCTGGTGACCTTCCCGGCGGGTGAGGGCTCCAAGTCGCTGAAGGAGTACGACCGGCTGTGCCGCCGGCTGGTGCAGCTGGGCCTGACCCGCAGCGACGGCATCGTGGCCCTGGGCGGCGGCGTCACCGGCGATCTGGCGGGCTTTGCGGCGGCCACGCTGCTGCGTGGCGTGGCGCTGGTGCAGGCCCCCACCACCCTGCTGGCGCAGGTGGACAGCGCCGTAGGCGGCAAAACGGGGCTGGACCTGCCGGAGGGGAAAAACCTGCTGGGCTGCTTCTACCAGCCCCGCATGGTGCTGGCGGATACCGTCTGCCTCGCCACCTTGCCCCGGCGTCAGCTGGCCTGCGGCATGGCCGAGGTCATCAAATACGGCTGCATCGCTGATGAGGAGCTGCTGACCCGGCTGGAGCAGCAGGAGCCGGACTGGCCCCGGATCGTCCGCCGGTGCCTTGCCTGCAAGGCGGCGCTGGTGGCGCAGGATGAGCGGGACGAAGGCCCCCGTCGGCTGCTGAACTTCGGCCACACCTTCGGCCACGCCATGGAGGCACTGGGCGGCGGCCGCTATACCCACGGCGAGTGCGTGGCGGCTGGTATGATGGAGATGCTTCGCTGGCAGACGGCCCACGGCAGCGACCAGACGGCCATGCTGGCCCGGCTGGGGACGCTGCTGGAGCGCTATGACCTGCCCCGGCGGCTGGACTTGCCGGAGACGGCGTGGCGGCAGTACCTGCTGCGGGACAAAAAACGCAGCGGCGGCGAGATGACCATTGCGGTGCTGGAGCGCCCCGGCCACGGCGTGCTGTGGTCGGTGACGCCGGAGGAGCTGCTGGAGGAAACCCGATGGATGTGAAGCTGTATCCCGCCCCGCTGGCGGGGACGGTGGCGGCCCCGCCTTCCAAGAGCCGCTGGCACCGGGAGCTGATCTGTCAGGCGGCGGCTGGCCGGTTCCCGCCGGTTTCCCCCGACGCCCCGGAGGATATCCGGGCCACGGCGGCGGGCTTGCGGGTCTTATACGGCGGCGGGGAGAAGGTTCCCTGCGGAGCCAGCGGCAGTACCCTGCGCTTCCTGCTGCCGTTAGCTATGACGCTGGGCCGTGAGGTGACGTTCACCGGTACGCCCCGGCTGCTGGAGCGGGTGATGCCGGGCCTGTGGGGCGTGACGCCCTGTCCCGGCGGACTGCGGGTCACGGGCCGCCTTACCGGCGGCGTGTACCGTCTGCCGGGGGGCGATACCTCCCAGCTCATTAGCGGGATGCTCATGGCCCTGCCCCTGTGCCGGGAGGACTCCCGGCTGGAGGCGCCGGGGCCGGTGTCCCGGCCCTATGTGGACTTAACGGCGTGGGTGCTGGAGCGCTACGGTGTCGTGCTGCACCGGGCGCAGGGCGGCTGGCGTATTCCCGGCGGCCAGTGCTTTGCTCCGCTGCCCATGGAGCAGGAGGGGGACTGGTCGGCGGCGGCCTATTGGCTGGTGCTGGCGGCGCTGGGCCAAGGCATCACGGTAACGGGTCTGCGGCAGGACTCCCAGCAGGGGGATCGCAGGGCGCTGACCCTGTGCCGGGAGCTTCCCCAACAGGTGTCCCTCCGGGAGAATCCGGACCTGCTGCCGCCGCTGGCTCTGCTGGCGGCGCTGCGGTCTGACAAGGAGATGCGCTTCACAGATGCTGCCCGCCTGCGGCATAAGGAGAGCGACCGCTTGGCGGCCACGGCGGCCCTGCTGACGGCCTTGGGCGGCCGGGCGCAGGAGACGGCGGACGGTCTTGCCGTCCGTGGTGTGGCGTGTCTTCAGGGCGGCGAGGTGCAGAGCGCCGGAGATCATCGGCTGGCTATGCTGGCGGCCTGCGCCGCCCCCTTCTGCCGGGAGCCGGTGGTGCTGCGGGGAGCGGACTGCACCGCCAAATCCTACCCGGCCTTCTGGCGGGACTATGCCCAACTGGGTGGAAAGGTGGAACACTTGACATGATGGATTATACCATATTCGGGGAGTCCCACGGCCCCGCCGTGGGAGTGCTGCTGCGGGATGTGCCGCCGGGCCTGCCGGTGGATGAGGAATTCATCTGCCGTCAGCTGCTGCGCCGTGCGCCCCAAGATCCTCTCTCCACCGCCCGGCATGAACCGGATCAGGTGGAGGTGCTCAGCGGGGTCTATCAGGGCGTGACTACCGGAATGCCGGTGTGCCTGCTGCTGCGGAACCGGGACGTTCGCTCGGCGGATTACGATGCCTTGCGCCACACGCCCCGGCCCAGCCACGCCGACTATACCGCTTGGGTGCAGAGCGGTGGGCGCAACGATCCCCGTGGAGGCGGGGCCTTTTCCGGACGGCTGACGGCCCCTCTGGTGGCGGCGGGTGCTCTGGCAAAAAGCTGGCTAAAGCTGCAAGATATTAAAGTAAATGCACAAGTTATTGACGAAAATGCCCTGCGCCAGTGGGCGGCGGAGGCCCGACAGGAGGGGGACTCCGTGGGCGGTCAGGTGCGCTGTATCGTCACGGGCCTGCCCGCCGGCTGGGGCGGCCCGGACTGGCGGGAGACGGCGGAGTCGGAGATCGCCCGCCACGTGTTCGCCATCCCCGGCGTGAAGGCGGTGGCCTTCGGGGCCGGGGAGGAGCTTGCCGCCCTCCGGGGCAGTCAGGCCAACGATCCTTGGCGCACCGACGGCCGGAGGGTCTGGTCTGTCACCAATCACAGCGGCGGCATCAACGGCGGCATCACCAACGGGATGCCGGTGGAGTTCACCGTGACCTTCCGCCCCACCCCCTCCATCGCCCAGCCGCAGGAGACCATCGACCTTGAAACTATGACCAACACAAAAATCACCATCGGCGGCCGTCACGATGCCTGCATCGCCCTGCGGGCGCCGGTGGTGGTGGAGAGTGCGGCGGCCTTGGCCCTGTGGAGACTGAAGGGCGCCGACGGCGGCGGAGAACTGGACAATTTGCGTGGTCAGCTGGACATTCTGGACACAGAGCTGACGACGCTTTTTGTCCGAAGACAGTCCATTTCCCGCCGGATCGGCGCCTATAAACGGGAGCATCACCTGCCGGTGCAGGATACCGGTCGGGAGGAGCAGGTGCTGCACACACGGGGGCAGCTGGCCCCGGAGCGGCGGCAGCAGGTGGAGCGGCTGTTCCGCCTGCTGATGGAGCTGAGCCGGGAGGAGCAGGCATGAAAAAGCTGATCCTCATCGGTCTTCCCGGCAGCGGGAAAACCACCGTAGGCGGGCTGCTGGCCCGGCAGTTGGGTCTGCCCTTCCGGGACTGCGACCCGCAGGTGGAGCGGCTGGCGGGCAGGACGGTGGCGCAGCTGTTTTCCGGCGGAGAGGAGTGCTTCCGCCGCTGGGAGACGGCGGCATTGCAGGCACTCTGCGCCGGAGAGGACTGCGTGCTGGCCACCGGCGGCGGGGCTGTGCTGCGGCCGGAGAACCGGGCGCTGCTGCGGCGCAGCGGCGTGGTGTTCTGGCTGGATCGCCCGGTGGCAGATATTGAGCGCACATTAGAAAGAGAGAACCGCCCGCTGCTGGCCGGGGGCGGTTCGCTGGAGACGTTGCGGCGGCAGCGGGAGGCGCTGTACCGCATCTGTGCCGACTACGCCATCCGGGAGGATACGGCGCAGGCGGCGGCAGAGGTCATTGCCGCCATATGGAGGGAACAGGTATGAAATTCCTCATCATCAACGGGCCGAATCTGAATCTGCTGGGCAACCGGGAGCCGGATATCTACGGCACCGGCACCTATGAGACCCTGTGCCGCCGGGTGCAGGACTATGCCGCCGCCCACGGCTGGGAGGCGGACTGCTTCCAGAGCAATCACGAGGGGGCTATCATCGACGCCATTCAGCAGGCGGCGGGGGTCTATGACGGCATCGTCATCAACCCGGCAGCCTATACCCATTACAGCTATGCCATTTACGATGCTCTGCGGGCGGTAGATGTTCCGGCGGTGGAGGTACACCTGTCGAATATCCGTCAGCGGGAGCCCTTCCGGCAGATATCGGTGACGGCCCCGGCCTGCCGGGAGCAGATCGTGGGCCACGGCTTTGACGGCTATCTGGAGGCGCTGGTACTGCTGGCGGAGGGCCTGTGATGCGGCTGTGTGTCATCGGGGATCCGGTGGGTCACAGCCTGTCGCCCCGCATCCACCGGCGATTTATGGAGAGGTGCGGTGCTGCCGGAAGCTATGAAGCAGTGACGGTGACGGCGGAAACACTGGGGGATTTCGTGGTGCAGGGCTGCCGGGGAGCGTGGGACGGGTGCAACGTCACCATGCCCCTGAAGGAGCGCATCCTGCCGCTGCTGGATGCGGTGGAGCCGTGGACGGCCTCCTGCGGCGCCGTGAACACCGTATGCTTCCGGAATGGCCGGGCCGTGGGGTACAACACCGACGGGCCGGGGGTGGTGGAGAGCCTGCGGCTGCGGGGCTTTGCACCGGCGGGGCAGGCGGCGCTGGTGCTGGGGGCCGGGGGAGCCGCCAAGGCGGCGGCGCTGGCACTGGCGCAGGCGGGCTGCCGGGTGACGGTGTGCGCCCGGACACCGGAAAAGGCAGCGGCGCTGGCTGCCCGGTGCGGCGGTGTGACTGTCTCATGGGAGGACCTGCCCCGTGCCGCCGCAGAGCATGGGCTGCTGCTGAACGCCACACCGCTGGGCATGGAGGGTTCGCCGGAGTTCGAGTCTTTGGATTTCGTACAGGCGCTGCCGGCGAAGGCGGTGGTATACGATTTGGTGTACCATCCCACGGACACAGCTCTGATGCGAGCGGCGGAGCACCGGGGCCTGACGGCAGTGGGAGGGCTTGCCCTGCTGGTGCAGCAGGCGGCGCTGTCCTTCGCTCACTTTACCGGCATAGTACCGGATGCGGCCCTGTGCCGGGATATCCTGCAGGAGTTGGAGGCGGCGCAGTAGGGGAGCGGCTGCCGCTTCCGTAAAAAATGCAAAAAAATCTGAAATAGGGGTTGCAAAATAAAAAGGAGTGTGGTATAGTAATCAAGCTGACATGATGCAGCAAGTGAATATGGTATCCGGGTGTGGCGAAGTTTGGTATCGCGCTTGAATGGGGTTCAAGAGGCCTCGAGTTCGAATCTCGACACTCGGACCAAGGAATGATAATCCGAACTACATTATCCAAGTGGGTAATGTGTTCGGATTTATCATTTCTATTGAGAATATTTTATGAAAAAAGCAAAAGCCACACGGTCTGTGTTTGCAGGCCGTGTGGCTTTTGCTTTTTAAAATGGGATGTCCATTTAGAAATCAACCAGCTACAGGGAGTATTTTTTTCTTGGGAGCAGCAAATAAGACCTTTTCATCAACAACATTGCAATTTTCATCTGGATACATCGCATGAATTGCCGATAAAATGCCGTCTTTACTGGCCGAGAACTGAATTATTAAAAATTGTGGCTTGGCTGAGCCTACAAGGTTAAACTCCTTGCATCTGTTTCGAACAATAGCATTATTCAGAGGCTTTGCACCATCACTATAAATCTGAATGATTGCGGAGTCCGAATGCAATTCCGGCAGACATAGGTTGTTTGCCAATCCATATTTTAAATCCTCTGTTTTAACACCCTCTACAGAGAACGCAGAAGGAGAAAATCCTGATAGGACGGCTGCGGTTAGGCTGTATTTTTTTCTGTATGTGGTATATGGTTCGTAATACAACATACTATTAATTTTTTCTGCCTTCGCAAATTGGTGACACCGACTCTGAATTGTTTGAACAATTTTGCTTTCAAGTGTTTCGGAAAGAATTTCACTAATCATAGATGCATCCTCCTGTCATCCGCTTATGCTGATCCACATGGCGGGGCGGACGGCACCGTCATTGTAGTCGACATCGTTGCCGGACTCGATGACACCGCCGCTACTGTAGACATAGGCGGCAGAATCCTGAGTGCTGCCGGGCGACCGCAGCCACCACCAGCATAAGTTGCCGCTGTGGCTTTCCCTAGAGCCATTCGCAACTGCATAATCGGTAGGCTTACACTGTCTTGCGCTATCAGAACCGAAATGCTTATTTGCTTCGGTAATGCTTAACAAGAACACTTGATCCTGTGTTGCATTTCCGGGGTTTGTACTATTTTTATCTGCCGACACCGTAACAGTAGGAATCATAGCCTTTTCATAGCTGGAAAACGCCGCATTGATAAAATCATTGTTTAGCCACTTGCGAAGTGTACAGGTTTCCCAAGTAACATCGGTATTGCTTGTGTTGTACTGTTTGCAATCCAGAGCGTATTTGCTGACTACAAGTGCCTTTCCATCTTTTACTTCCAGAACAAGCCATGCAATATCTTCCTTGCCATTGGAAATGTCTTTATCCTGTTCGTATTCACCGAAGAGTACCGTATCTCCGGGATTCGCCTTTGCGAGCAATAGTGGTTTGATACTCTGGAGTTTTTCTGCACTATCCTTGTACGAAAGATTCTGCAACAGTGTATATGCCGTTTGATAATCACCGGAATCGATAAGTTTTATTGCTCTATCATATTTGTTAGACTGAATAGCCTCGTTTTCGCCCAATTCCTCCAAAATTGCATACTCGGCTTCATAGTCGCCAGATTCAATCATATCCAACGCTTTATTGCACTTCTGCTTTGGAATAATAACTGTGGTCAGCACAATCACAAACGCAATGCAAACACAGACGATCGGCGCGGCAATGATCGCAATTTTCTTTGCCTTTTTCTTGGCCTTCTCCACAGCGACCTGTCGGGCTGCCTCCTTGGCCTCTAAGTCTTCGATTTTCCTTCTGCATTCACTGATCTGTGCCGCAGAGGAACGGAAGCCCGGAATGGATTCGTATAGTTGGATCGCGCTATTACAGCCCTCGACCGTCCCCAAACGCATACACTTCTCGGCACGGGAGTAAATGTCCTCTTTCCGCTTCGTTTCTTCACGCTGCATGCGATCTGCTCTTATTCTATCCGCCCGCTGTAAGCATTGCTCTCTGTGCGCCGAAGCATCCTTGTAGCTCCCCAAGGAATAAAACTTTTGAGCCGCATTTCTATAAGCCTCTTCATCGGATGCTGCGGTCATACATGCCATGGCCTCTGCGTAAAGCTGCTCATTATGCTGCACTTCTTTTGCATTCGACAAACGTTCCCGGAGGCTCTCGTCAGCAAAGCGCATGACCTTTCTGTAATTATCAGATTGGTCAAGCGGTTCTTTTGCTTTGCTTAAATCCTCTTTTTTGCGAATCTTCACCTCCGCCATCAGCTTGCCCAGGTACGCCTCGGCGCATTTGGGGTTCTGGTCAAGGACACTTTCGCAGTATATGTCTGCCTTGTCCCAGTCACCGTCCTCCAAAAACATAAAGGCACGCTCCAAGAGAACCTTGGAGTCACCGCTGACGCGGGCGATACCACCCTGCTGCATATTGGAGCCATTGGGACCGGCGCCTTTCTTGGTGACAAATATCCTTCTGAAATATTCCACGGCCCATGTAATATTCAGATGAATCGTGCAGCTTTCCTTATTCTTCAGGAAAACTACAAAGGTTGCTTCTTCGATGTTCGATACCGATGAGGCCAAAAGTCCCAAGGCGGCTCCACCCAGCAGGGTGCTTTTTGCCACGGCATTAAAATTCGGTCCCGTGCGAGAGCCGATCTCCTCATAGCCCACGACTGTACTTGTATCCAGGCATATATCCGACAAACTGACCGAGGCAGTATTTTTTCTTTCAGATAGATAAAAAGCCTCTTTATCTATCCCTAAATGCTTTGCCCAGTAAACATAAAAGCCGCTGTGTGCGCCCTGCACAACTGTTCCGATGTTGTCAGCCATAATGCTTTCTCTCCTTTTTCGGTTTTATGAATGTGTACTTTTACAAATTATGGTGTGAATTTTATCATGTTGTCATTATATTATCAAATTATCTAAATATCAACCATTTCCGTGCTTTTAATTTGCTTATTTGCTGTGTTTTGTAAAAGTACGCATCTCTGGATTTTCAGCGCGGTTTGATCAGGTGATATTTTCAAACTTGGTGACCCACCTGCGCACTGTGCGGGGCGATGATGCTTCCCTCGCCCAGACGATCCCCCAGCAGCTCCCGGGGGAGGGCGTTATACTCCTCCGATTCGAAAAGGGCAGGGTGTGGCTCAGGCGGAGCAGCAGCTGTGCCGACTGCTGCCGCTGGGCGCTGTAGGATGCAGCGGTGGCCCGTAGGTCCCCCCGGATTTCCTGTCAGTCCATGCTACTGCATCTCCTTGACCCACCGGGTCAGGGCCGGTGCGGCCTCGTCCACGTGGCTGCCGTGGATGGCAAGGCCACGGGTGACGGTGGCCCCCGGTGCGGCTTTGCGGATGTCCCGCTCCGTCTGGGAGAGGCCGCTGCCCTCGTGGGTGCAGAAGGGGCAGATGAATTTGCCGGTGAAGTCGTAGTGCTCCAAGAAGGTATAGACCGCCATGGGCATGGTGCCGCAGTAGTTGGGATAGCCCAGATAGATGCGGTCATAGCCCGACAGATCTTTCGGCAGACCCAGCAGCTCCGGACGGACACTTTGCTGCCAGTCGGCTCTGGCCTGTGCCACGCAGGTGCGGTAGTCGTCGGAATAGGGGTGGGCCTGACGGAGCTCCAGCAGGTCGCCGCCGGTGAGGGATGCCAGCTGCTCCGCCACCCGCCGGGTGTTGCCCACGGGGATACGGCGGTAGGAGCCGCCGAAGTAGTTCTCTCCCGCACGGGAGTAATAAGCAATTAGAATAGCCATGTCAAAGACTCCTTTTAATACAGGGACAGGCGCTCCGGGGGGAGGGCGGGGTTCGCTACCGCCCAGGAGAGGTCGGCCCAAGAGACAGGGACCTCCGCCCACAGGAGCCAAGTGGCCATGTCCTGCGTGACGCACTGGTTCCGAGCCGGCAGGGGGCGCTGCAGCCGCACCGTGCCGTGGCCGTCGGTTATATCGGCGGTATGGAGAATGGGAGGCAGGGATCCGGAGGCGGTGGTATCCGTCACCAGCAGCAGGGCGTGGCCGGCGAAAAATTCGGGATCATAGGATTTCAGTTCCGGTACGTCCGGCAGCTGGGACAGCGAGGTGACGCACCGGGCGTCGCTGCGCCGCCGGGTATAGGGCAGGCGCACCCGGCCCGCCGTCTGCAAAGGATGCTGCTTCATAAGTTCCTCCTTGAAAGCAGTGCGCCGCACCGGGCCGGAGCGGCCCCATGCGGCGCAGGGGTTATTTGCTGGCGTACAGGACCACGTCCACCGTCAGGGACTGGCCGTCCCGCTGGATGGTCAGACGGATGGTATCGCCCACGGAGTGGCTGCGCCGCACCGTCAGCAGATCGCTGGTGACGGAGACAGGCTGGCCGTCCGCCTCCAGAATGATATCGCCGGGCTGCACACCGGCCTCCGCAGCGCCCAAGGTGTCGTCCACGGTGTAGACCTCCACCTGCGTGCCGCCACCGGACTTTTCGATGGTGCGGACGGTGATACCGATGGTGGGGGTACCCAGAAACTCCCCGTGGGCGATGAGGTCATTGACCACGAAGGACACGGAGCTGATGGGCAGGGCGAAGCCCAGTCCCTCCACTGTGGCCTCGTCCTCGGAGAGGCTGGAGTTGCTCATTTTCATGGTGTTGATGCCGATGACCTGCCCATAGCTGTTGATGAGGGGGCCGCCGGAGTTGCCGTTATTCAGGGCGGCGTTGGTCTGGATCATGGTCATGGTGCGGCCCTGCATCTCCACCTCACGGTTGATGGCGGAGACGATGCCGTTGGTGAGGGTCCCCCGCAGCTCTACGCCCAAGGGGTTGCCGATGGCGTACACCGGGTCACCCACCGTCAGCAGGTCGGAGTTGCCGAACTCCGCCGCCGGCAGGGGATTGTCCGCAATGGCCCGCAGCACCGCCAGATCCGCGTCCTCATCATAGCCCACCAGACGGGCGTCGTAGGTGACGCCAGTGTCCAGCGCCACCCAGCAGCTCTTGCCGCCGGAGATGACGTGGGCATTGGTGATGATATAGCCGCTCTCGGTCATGATGACGCCGGTACCCACGGCGGCAGAGCCGTCGGACTGCTCCGCCACCACCGCCACCACCGACGGGTTCACCTTAGCGTATACCTGCTGAATGGTAAGCTCCTGACCGGAGGGGTCCTGACAGCTGAGCTTCACGCCCTCCTCCCCGGAGATGCGGGGGATGGTAGTCTCCTTCTTGCGGAAGATATCCACCATGCTGCTGGCGGAGTGGCCGTCGTCGCTGCCCGGCAGGCTGGGGGCGCTGGAGGCGGTGGAGGACAGGAGCACCGCCACCACGATGACCACGACCACCAGCGCTATGCCGCCTATGCCCAGCCACGTCCACAGACGGCGGCGCTTGCGCTGGGTCTTGGCGGCCTGCTTCCAGACGTTCCGGGGCATGGGGCGCTGCTGGACGAAGTAGTTGACGACCTCCTCCGGCTCTTCCTGCCGGGGAGTGTACCAGCTGACAATCTCGTCCGGCTCCTCCTCCGGCAGGTCCGTCCGGTCCTGCTGCGGCTGGGGCGGCAGATCGCCGCCTACCGGGTCAAATTCTCTGTTTTCGTCATTATACATAGGATACTTCCTCTCACGGTTCGTTCCGCATGGGGTGAGCCATCTGAACGGTAAAGCTGAAGGCGGTGACGCCGTTTTCGCTGGTGACGGTGATCTGCTCCTTGTGCTGAGACAGGATGGTCTTTACCACGTACAGGCCCAGCCCGTAGCCGTCCTTATCCTCGCTGCGGGATTTGTCGGACTTGTGGAAGCGCTCAAACAGCAGGGGGATCTCCTCGGCGGGGATGGTCTGACCGACGTTGCGCACCGTGACCACGGCCTTCTCCCCATGGATGGCCAGCCCCAGATACAGGGATGAGTGGGAAGCGGCAAACTTGGTGGCGTTTTCCAGCAGGTTGTAAATGACCTGCGTGATGAGGTCGTTGACGCCCTCCACCATCACAGGCTCCTCCGGGATGTCCGCCTCTACGTCCAACTCCCGGTCGGTGATCTTCTGCTCCATGGACAGCAGCGCCAGACGCATACTCTCGCACAGGTCGAAGTCCTCTTTTTTCATCTCCTGCGACTGGATCTGAGAGATATCCAGCATCCGGCGCACCAGACGGCTGAGCCGACGGCTCTCGTCGGAGATAATTTGCAGGTACTTGCGTTCTTTTTCCGGTGGGATGGTGCCGTCCAGAATACCGTCGGTGTAGCCGGCGATGGAGGTCATGGGGGTCTTTAATTCATGGGAGATGTTGGCGATGAAGTCCCGGCGCTGGCGCTCCGTCTCCGCCAGAGAGTCCGCCATGTTGTTAAAGCCCGCCGCCAGCTCGCCGATCTCATCGCCCCGGTCGGCGTCCTGCATCCGCACGTCGAAGTTCCCGGCGGCGTAGGCCCGTGTGGCCTGCACCATCTCCCGGATGGGCTGGATCTGCCGCATGGAGGTCAGGGAGGTGACGATGAACACCAGCAGCAGGATAATGGCGGAGGTCATGAGGAACAGGCTGATGAAGGACCGCCACATCCCCATGACGGAGCGGGCGTTCATCACCGCCAGCACCATGCCGATGGTCTGGTCGCCGTCCTGAACGGGGACGCCTACCACGAACTGTTTGGAGGTGTAGGCGCCGCCCAGACTGCTGCGGCCCTGATACAGGCCGCTGCCCGTCAGAACCTCCTGCGTGATCTCCTGCGGGATGGCCACCACCTTGCCCCCCAGCCGCTGGTCCGCCGTCAGCAGGGCATAGCCGCTGTCGTTGCACACCAGAAATTCGGCGTTGGTCATGGCGCTGCCCAGACTGATGAAGCGCTTGAGGTTTTCATCCTCCGTCTGGCCGCCGGACTTCAGGTAGTCCACGGACACCTGAGCAATGAGACTGGCCCGCTCCTGCAGCTCGTCCCGCCGCTCGGTGAAGTTATAGTTATAGCTCAGGGCGAAAAAGGACACGCCCAGCAGCAGCAGCGTCAGCATCACCATGCCGGCGGTCAGGGCGAACTGCTGCCAGTAGAGCCCGCTGAACCGTTTCTTGCGCTCTGCCATCACTTCACTTCAAACTTATAGCCCACGCCCCACACGGTTTTCAGCTCCCACTGGTCGGAGACATTCTCGATCTTCTCCCGCAGGCGCTTGATATGGACGTCCACTGTCCGGGAGTCACCGAAGTAGTCGAAGCCCCACACCTCGTCCAGCAGCTGGTTGCGGGTGTAGACCCGGTTGGGCGTGGAGGCCAGATGGTACAGCAGCTCCAGCTCTTTGGGGGGCGTATCCACCTTCTTGCCGTCCACCAGCAGCTCGTAGCTGTCCAGATTGATCTCCAGCTTGTCAAACACCAGACGCTTGCGGGTGTCGTCGGGGATCTCGCTGCGGCGCAGCACGGCGTTGATGCGGGCCATCAGCTCCTTCATCTCGAAGGGCTTGACCAGATAGTCGTCGGCGCCCATCTCCAGACCGGTGATGCGGTCGTTGACCTCGCTTTTAGCCGTCAGCATGATGATGGGTGTCTTGGCCTTTTCCCGGATGTGGGCGCAGACGGACCAGCCGTCCATCACCGGCAGCATGATATCCAGCAGAACCATATCCGGCGCCTGCCGGTCGTACTCCTCCACGGCCTTGCCGCCGTCGTAGGCGATGCGGACGTCAAAGCCCTCCTTCTCCAGATACATCCGAATCAGGTCGGAAATATTGCGGTCGTCCTCGACCACCAGAATATTGCGTGCCATAGGAAACCTCCCAATTATGTACTATATTACCATTATACCCGGCATCCTTCCGGCTTCCTGAACATTTTGTAAATTGGCTCATAAAAGTATACCACACTTTCGGCCGCTTGTATATGCCCAGGACAATATTTTTCGGTGGGCTGGGGGACAAGGGGGGACTTTTCGGATATTTTGTGAACAAACGGTGGCACTTTCGTGAACTTTAGCACTCGCCGCTTGACAGTGCTAAAAATGGTGCTATGATGAAGCTGTTCCAAGGGAGAGAGCCAAAGAGCTCCACTAGGGAACGGAAAACGCATACAATGTGTAAGCGGTGACAAAAGTTGGCGCCGGCGAGACACCGGCACCCGGAATTTTGAATGGAGGTATGACTTATGTTGCCCAGCATTTTTGGTGAGAATTTGTTTGATGATTTCTTCTCTGATCCTTTCGGGATGATGGTACCTCAGAGCCGTGACCCGCTGTATGGCAAGCACGGCAAGAACCTGATGAAGACAGACGTGCGGGAGACGGAGAGCTCCTATGAGCTGGATATCGACCTGCCGGGCTTCAAGAAGGACGAGGTCAATGTGGAGCTGAAGAACGGCTATCTGACCATTCAGGCCGCCAAGGGTCTGGACAAGGAGGAGCAGGACAAGAAGGGCAAGTACATCCGTCAGGAGCGCTATGCCGGCGCCTGCAGCCGCAGCTTCTACGTAGGCGAGGACGTGGAGCCGGAGGAGGTGTCCGCCAAGTTCGAGGACGGCATCCTGACCATCTCCGTGCCGAAGGCGGCCAAGAAGCAGTTGCCCAAGCAGACGTCCATCAACATTCTGTAAGCGCTCTGTGAGCGCCCGTAAGAGACGGGAAAGGGTCCCCGGCGAGAGCCGGGGACCCTTTTTGCGTGCCGGGATGTCAACGGATCAGGGGCAGCTGGCAGGACTCAGGGAGTACTCCAGTATGGAAACGCTCACGCCGGAGGTGGTCAATAGAAAGAGAAAAGGCCGCAGCCTCCATAACAGAGGTTGCGACCAATCTCTCATAAGAAAATACATCCTTATGAACGGAAACGGTTGATGCGCCTGGCTTTTCGCCAGACGCATCAACCGTTTCGTTCATATGCGAAAGAGCGACTAAACGGTATATAAGTGGGGGTAAAAACGACCAAAAGTAGTGTAGTTGCGCTGTTCGACAAATTGGAATTTGTCTATCTATCCAATAAATGGTTTTAAAGAACCATTACCATAGTTCCCATTCCAATAAGTATGCAACCTATCAACGATTTCGTTGTAAATTGCTCATGTAGGAATACAAATGCCAAAACCAATGTAATTACAACACTTAATTTGTCAATTGGAACAACTTTTGAAGCATCACCTAACTGTAATGCTCTGTAATAGCATAACCATGAGGCACCCGTTGCCAAACCCGACAGAATTATAAACAACCAGCTTCGTTTGCTTATTTCAGCAATTCCGTTTTGTGAATTCGTGAGGAACACCATTCCCCAAGCCATAACAACTACAACAACGGTTCTTATTGCTGTTGCAAGATTTGAGTTGACGCCTTCTATGCCGACCTTTGCCAGTATAGAAGTAAGTGCTGCAAATATTGCAGATAGTAATGCAAGCACAAACCACATACAATATTACCTCCGTAAAATTCTTATTTATCGAACTGATTATACCACAAAACTATGATTTTTTCAATAGAACACAAAAACCTCTCTTGTCTTGGTAGACAAAAGAGGTTTCTTTGTTGGCGCAGTGGGAGGGATTTGAACCCTCGTGCCGCTTTTGACGGCAACACGATTTCCAGTCGTGCTCGTTATGACCACTTCGATACCACTGCATATAAAATGCTGCCGCAACAGCACGGTCTATTATACCAAAAATCTGCGCCTTGTCAAGCGAAAAGCACAAAAAAACCGATAAATTTTGGAGGAGGGCCGCAAGCGGCCCCCCCTCCATGCGATACCCTCAGTTCATCTTCTCGGCAACGGTCTCCAGTGCCGAATCCACTGCGTTACCCATCCGCTGCATGGCTTTGCCCACAGCGGTTTTTCTCGTCTTCGGCCGGGGAATGACCATCACCTCTACCAGTGCGCCGGCCACTATGCCGACGCATACGCCAGTGACGAACGTACTGACTTTACACATTCCTGCATCACTCCTTTTTCGGTACGGTCATAGTATATCCATTCCGGCGAGAAATAACCGTCTATGCCTTGCCAAAAGCCGCCGCAGCGCATATAATGAATAAAATATCTGATCATGCCGCCGCTCTGCGGCGAGAAGGAGCGTTTCATGTCCATTACGGCTTTGCAGGAACATATCCGCAAAAAAAAGACACCGCTGGCGCTGGGCCTTGGCCCGGAGGCGAACCGGCTTCCCGCCCCGGTGGTGAAGAGGTTTACCGATCTCTACGGCGAGAGCGTCATGGCCCGGTCGGAGGCACTGCGCTATCACGGCACCCAACTGATGGCTCAGGCGGCCCAGCGGCTGCCGGCAGTGGTGCTGCGGGCCGACCGCTACCTCCTGTGCGGAGCTATGGGGCTGGACGTGCTGTCGAATCTGGTCCATATGGCCCGCAGTCAGGGCCTTTACGCCATTGTGGACGCACGCTGCGCCGATCCCGCCGTGTGGCTGGGCGGTGAGGTGAATGCCGATGCCGTGACGATCTCGCCCTACTATGGCACTGCGGCGGCGGGGGAAGACAAGGCCCTGTTTGCGCTGGTCCGCACGGCGGAGCCGGGTGCGGCGGAGGTGCAGAACCTCATGGCCGGGGATCGTCGCCTGTTTTTGGCGGCGGGAGAGCAGATGGCCCGCCGGGGGGCCGGGATCATGGCCCAGACGGATTACAGTCTGGACGTGCGGGAGCTGCGGCGGCGGTTGAAGGATGCTTTCCTTCTGCTGGACGGCTGCGGCGGCGAAGCTGCCAGCTATGCCTTCGACGATTTCGGCCGGGGGGCTATGGTCATCGACGACAGCCTGCAATACGCCGAGGATGTGCCGGCGGCCATGGACGATGCCATCCGGGAGATGAAGCACTGGGTCACGGTGGTGTGACCCGGATACCCACAAAGGAGAAGCTATGACGACGATTTATCTTGTCCGCCACGCCGAGGCGGAGGGCAACCTCTATCGCATTGCCCACGGACACTATAACAGCTGCGTCACTGATGACCGGGGGTGCCGCCAGATTCGGGCGCTGGCGGAGCGCTTTCGGGACGTGCCGGTGGATGCCGTGTACGCCAGCGACCTGATCCGCACCCGCACCACAGCCCAGTCCATCTATCTGCCCAAGGGGCTGCAGCTGCATCCGGATCCCGCCTTCCGGGAGATCTGCATGGGGGAGTGGGAGGAGCACTGTTGGTATGAGCTGCTGCGGAAGTACCCCCAGTCCCACGATGATTTCAACCACCGGCTGGATCGCTGGCAGGTCCCCGGCAGCGAGACGGCCCAGCAGGTGCTGGATCGCTACCTCCCGGCCCTGCGGCGGGTGGCCCGGCAGCATGACGGCCAGACGGTGGCCATTTTCTCCCACGGCGCCGCCATGCGGATCGTGCTGGGAACCCTGCAGGGCCTGAGCCTGCTGGAGATCGGGGACACGCCCTTCGGAGACAACACCTCCGTGGCCCGGCTGGAGGCGGAGGGCGATGACATCCGGGTGCTGTACCGGGATGACAACAGCCATCTGGTACAGGCGGGGCTCTCCACGCTGGCCAAGCAGAAGTGGTGGCGGCAGAAGGGGGTTCAGGAGATGGGCCAACTGTATGCCCCGCTGACGGAGGAGGAGCGGCAGCAGCTGGGCGTTCCCACCGGCGGCGAAGGCGTGGCCGTCCGCTTCGTTGACGAGCTGATCGGCGCTTATCAGCTGCTGCCCCGCCCGGAGGAGGGCGTGGGGGAGATCGGCTGGTACGGCCTGCTGCCCCGGTGGCAGGGCCGGGATCAGGGCATCCAGCCCCTGGGACAGATCATCCAGCGCTGCCGTCGTCTGGGCCTGCTGCGCCTGCGCCTGCGGTGCGGCGATGACCGGCAGCGGAGCTTCTGGGAAAAGCTGGGCTTTTCCCCGGTGGGGGGCGATGTCATGGAAAAGGACATCACGCCACGGGTGCTGGACGCCCACATCCCCCTGTGAGGGGCAGAAAGGAGAAGGTGACCCATGCGTGGCACGGAATTTTTGCCGGTGAGCCGGGAGGAGATGCTCCGGCGGGACTGGTATTACTATGATTTTCTGGTGGTAACGGCGGACGCCTACATCGACCATCCCAGCTTCGGCACCACGCTCATTGCACGGATGCTGGAGGGGGAGGGCTATCGGGTGGCCATTCTGGCCCAGCCGGACTGGCACGACGCTGAGGCTTTCCGGGCCATGGGCAGACCCCGCTACGGGGTACTCATCGGCGGGGGCAATCTGGACTCCATGGTGGCCCACTACACCGTGGCCAAGCGGCGGCGAGACAGGGATCTGTACTCCCCCGGCGGGAAAATGGGGTATCGGCCGGATCGGCCTACCATCGTCTATGCCAACCGGGCCAGAGAGGCCTTTCCCGATACCCCCATCGTCATCGGGGGATTGGAGGCGTCCCTGCGGCGCTTTGCCCACTATGACTACTGGGACGACAAGGTGCGCCGCAGCATCCTCTTTGATGCCCCGGCGGATCTGCTGGTTTACGGCATGGGGGAGGCGGCCACCCGTGAGATCGCCCGGAGGCTCGCCAGGAAGGTGCCGCCCCGTGAGATCACCGACATCCCCGGCACCGCCTACATTGCACCCACCGGAGAGGGCAGCGGCTTTCATCCGGTGGCCTGTCCCTCCTATGAGGAGGTGTGCGCCGACAAGACGGCCTACGCCAGAGCCACCAAGATCCAGTACGACGAGCACGATCCCATCCGGGGGTGCGCCGTGCTGCAGCCCTGTCAGGGCCGGGTGCTGGTGGTGAATCCACCGGCCCGTCCACTGAGCCGGGAGGCACTGGATGCCCTGTACGACCTGCCCTATGTCCGGGAGGTTCACCCCATGTATCGGGAGGAGGTTCCCGCCATCGAGGAGGTGCGCTTCTCCATCACCCACAACCGGGGCTGCTTCGGCGGCTGCAACTTCTGCGCACTGGCCTTTCATCAGGGGCGCATGGTCACCTCCCGCTCCATCGAGTCCGTGGTGCGGGAGGCGGAGCTGCTGACGCAGGACCCGAAGTTCAAGGGCTATATCCACGATGTGGGAGGCCCCTCCGCCAACTTCCGCCACACCTCCTGCGCCCAGCAGAAGCGGCGGGGGATGTGCAAGGGCCGCAGCTGTCTGGCCCCGGAGCCGTGCAGGAATCTGGACGCCGACCACTCGGAGTATACGGCGCTTTTGCAGCGCCTGCGGCGGGTGGATGGCGTGAAGAAGGTGTTCGTCCGCAGTGGTATTCGCTACGATTATCTTTTGCAGGACAAAAATCAGGATTTTTTCCGGGAACTGGTGGACTACCACATCAGCGGACAGCTGAAGGTGGCCCCGGAGCACTGTGTGGCCTCGGTGCTGGACTATATGGGAAAGCCCCACTTCGACGTGTTCGAGCGGTTCTGGCGACAGTATCAGAAGCTCAATGAGAAGGAGGGCAAGCAGCAGTATCTGGTGCCGTACCTCATGTCCTCTCACCCCGGCTGCACGCTGGAGGATTCCGTCCGGCTGGCGGAGTTTCTGCACCGCACCGGCCACCAGCCCCAGCAGGTGCAGGACTTCTATCCCACCCCCGGTACCCTTTCCACCTGTATGTACTACACCGGCATCGATCCACGGGATATGACGCCGGTGTATGTGGCCCGTGACCCCCATGAAAAGGCCCTTCAGCGGGCGTTGCTCCAGTGGAAGCGGCCAGAGCTGCGGGGGCTTGTCATAGAGGCACTGGAGAAGGTGGGCCGCACCGATCTCATCGGCTATACGCCGGAGTGCCTCATTCGACCCCAGAAGGGGGAGAAGTACTTCGGCAAGCAGCCGGAGCAGCAGCCCTCCGGGGAAAAGCGGCGCCCCGGACAGCACGGCGGAGAGGGAGATCTCCGCCGGGAGGTGCATCACGGAGGACGTGCGGAGCATAGAGGCGGTAAGCGGCCTGATGCGTCCCGCCGCAATGGCGGATCGGTTCCCGGCCAGAAGGGGAAGATGTCCCCGGCCAAGAAAGCTGCTTTTGCCAAGAAGCGGAAGAAGTGACATAGAAAAGGACAGGGACAAGCGAAAAGGCTTGTCCCTGTCCTCTTTTTTTCATGCCAGAGGCGTTCCTACCAGCCGACCCAGCCACATCATGCCATAGCCCAGCAGAAAGAAGCTCAGCAGCATCCCCGTCACGTATCCGGTGAATTTCCGCCAGCCCAGCCGGGGCAGGTCCAGAAACGGGTAGGGATACACCAGATGGGTGTGGCCGATGGGTTTGCCGCTGCGGCCCCGGAGCATGGCAAAGGCGAAGTAGGCCAGCGGCAGCGTCAACCACCATAGGGCGCTGCGCCAGCCGAGGGAGGATTTATCTGCCAGCAGCAGCCACTGGGCTACCACCAGCAGGGGCGTCAGATAATGGACACAGAGGTTGCCGAAGCTGGCACCAAAGTCGGCAAAGCGCTTGCCATTTCGCTTGGCGTCCGGCACCAGAATGAACTGATATACCAGATGGGTCACGAGAGTGCACAGCGCCATGGAGAAGCTGAGGGTATCGTCCGTCAGCAGACACAGGGCGGCGCTGTGGGGGAGGCCGGCGGCAATGGCCAGCGCCAGCTCATACACAAGCACCAGAAGGTTGCTGAGATTGGTGTAAAAGCAGAACATCCCGGCACGGATGTGTCCCGTTTGCAGCAGGGTGGAGTGGATCAGCAGGCCCACCGCACCCAGCAGGAAAATACCCCACGCAGACAGTCGCAGTACCATCACTCTGCCTCCTCGAAGCCCCGCAGCAGGGCGATCTCGGCGGCGTAGCCCGGCAGCTCGTTGGGTGTCTCCAGCAGCATGGGGAGCCGACGGAGGACCGGGTGGTTCACGATGCGGCGGAAGGTCTCCGCTCCCAGAGTGCCCTCTCCGATGCGGGCGTGGCGGTCCTTGTGGGCGCCCACAGGGTTCAGGCTGTCGTTAAGGTGGAGGGCCTTCAGACGGTGCAGGCCGACAACCCGGTCAAACTCCGTCAGAACGCCGTCCAGATCCCCGGCCACATCGTACCCGGCATCGGAGACGTGGCAGGTATCCAGACAGACCCCCATCTGCTCCGTCAGCGTCACCCGGTCCAGAATTTCCCGCAGCTCCTCGAAGCGGCTGCCTACCTCCGTACCCTTGCCGGACATGGTCTCCAGCAGGACGGTGGTGTGCATCGCCGGGGTGAGGATGGCGTTGAGGGTGTCTGCGATCTGGGTGATGCCGGTTTCCAGCCCCTGGCCGGTGTGGCTGCCGGGGTGGAAGTTATAGAGATTCCCCGGCAGATATTCCATCCGCCGCAGGTCATCGGCCAGCGTCAGCCGGGCGAACTCTCTGGTACGCTCATCCTTGGAGCAGGGGTTGATGGTATAGGGGGCGTGGGCCAGAATGGCCCCCAGTCCCGCCTCCATAGCCAGCGCCAGATAGGCGGCTACGTCCGCCGGATCCACGGGCTTGGCCCGGCTGCCCCGTGGATTGCGGGTGAAGAACTGAAAGGTGTTGGCGCCGATGGACAGCGCCGTCCGTCCCATGGCGGCAAAGCCCGCCGAGGAGGAGAGATGACAGCCGATATAGCGCATGATGCTTACCTCCCCAGAGAAATATTCTGCACGGAGCAGATGACGGCCCCCTCCCGGATGGTGAGAAGGCCGCAGGTGGGACGGGTGTAGTCCCCGGCGGCGCCGGGATTCATCACCCACAGGGTGCCGTCGTAGTCCACCAGAGGGACGTGGGTGTGGCCGAACAGCAGCACATCGGCCCCGTACTCCCTGGCGGCGTAGACGGCGGCCATGGGGGAGGACTTGACGTGGCGGGTGTGGCCGTGCAGCATGAGGATGCGGACGCCCTCTATCTCCAGCAGGCGCTCCGGCTCTCCGGTCTGGCCCCAGTCGCAGTTGCCGGGAACCATGGTCACCGGAAGCTGGGGGAATTGCCGCTCCAGCGCCTGAGCGTCCCGGACGCAGTCCCCCAGATGCAGTACCTGTCGGGGGTGGAACTGCTCCACGGCCCGGACCATGTGATCCACCCTGCCGTGGGAATCGGAAAGAACCAGAATCTCCATGAAATGCTCCTTTGGTTACTCGATTTTCGGGCGCAGCAGCCGGAACAGCAGCGCTCCCAGACTGATGCCCGGAATGTACAGAAGGATATCCAGCGTGTCGAACATCCCCCGCATGGTGAGGTACTGCATCCCCTCGATGAAGAGCGAGATGCCCAATGCCCCCAGCAGCACCTGCCATGGCTTCCGGTTCCGGAGGAAAAAGCCCATGGGCAGGAACATCAGGAGGTTCAGCAGGCTCTGCATCAGCATCTCCCAGTTTCCCAGCTGCGAGAGCCCCACCAACGGATTCAGAATGGCGATGCGCCCCACCCGGTGGCGGCAGAACAGAATGATGAACAGCGCTATGAAATAGGTGACGCTCAGCAGCGCCAGCATCCACCTACTGACCCGTTTTTCCAGAAGCAGGTAGATGATGGCGGCGCAGCCAACGATAGACAGGAGCAGGAACAGGGCACTCACCGCCATATACAAAAAACCAGACGTAAAAAACAGGACGAGTACTTCCATGAAAAAGTGGTAATATACCAGATATCCCAGAACGGCTCCGGCTAACAGGGAGACCAGCTGCTTCTGATATTTTTTCATAGACATTCCTTTCGTATCACAGCAGCGGCAAAAGCGCCGCAGCGACGAGAGCGGCGAAAACACGCTTTCTTTCCCTATCATAGCAGAAAGCGGTTGAAAGTTCAACGGCTTTGCCGTACAATAGCAGCATACTGAAGCAGGAGGCCACAGGATGTACGCAGGGATCTGGGAGATCGATCTCCACGGGAAAAACGAATATCAGGCACGGGTGACGCTGGACGCCGCCCTGCGCCGGGTGCGGCCCGGCACCTATCGCATCCGGGTCATCCACGGACACCACGGCGGCACGGCCCTGCGGGAGCTGGTGCGCCGGGAATACGGCAGACACCCGCAGGTGCTGCGTCTGGAGGCGGCAGGCCCCGGCGTGACGGAGCTGGTGCTGCGGGAGTTTTAAGGAAGGGGGTCACATATGGACAGTATGACGCTGAAGCTGGGGCAGGTCCAGCTGATGGTGGGCCGGGACAAGGCTGAGAACCTCCGCCGGGCCTGTGTACTCATCCGCCGGGCGGCGGAGCAGGGGGCGCAGCTGGTGATGCTGCCGGAGATGTTCTGCTGCCCCTATGAAAACGAGATGTTCCGCCCCAACAGCGAGGAGCAGGGCGGCCCGGCACAGCAGGCGCTGTCGGCGCTGAGCCGGGAGCTGGGCATCTGGATCGTAGGCGGCACCATCCCGGAGCGGGAGGGGGAGAAGCTTTACAACACCTGCTACGTCTACGACGATCAGGGGCGGCAGGCGGCCCGGCACCGGAAGATACACCTCTTCGACGTCAACGTGGAGGGGGGACAGTACTTCATGGAGTCCGACACCTTCGCCCCCGGAAACGACATCACCCTGCTGGATACCCCGTGGGGCAGGCTGGGGCTGTGCGTGTGCTTTGACCTGCGGTTCGAGGAGCTTTGCCGGGTGATGACCCTGCGGGGCGCCCGGATGATCCTGGCCCCGGCGGCCTTCAACATGACCACCGGCCCCGCCCACTGGGAGCTGCTGCTGCGGCAGCGGGCGGTGGATAACCAGCTGTTCACCGTGGGTACCGCCCCGGCCCGTGACGAGAGCGGCAGCTATGTGGCGTGGGGCCACTCCATGGTCTGCGAACCGTGGGGCGGCATCGTTCACCAGTGCGGCACGGGGGAGGAGGTCGCCGTGACGGAGCTGGAGCTCTCCCGCATCGACGCCATCCGCCGTCAGCTGCCCATTCTGTCGGCCCGGAGAACGGATCTGTACGAGGTACGGTAAGAGAATAGACTTTCCTGAAAGGAGCGAGAATATGAAACGATATGAGGATATGACCGCCGACCAGCGGCGGGAGGAATACGCCGCCGTGCGAAAGGCCTATGAGGCACAGAAGGCACTGGGCCTGAAGCTGAACATGGCCCGTGGTAAGCCCAGCACGGAGCAGCTGGACATGGTGACACGGGAGATGGCGCAGCTGACCCGACCGGAGGACTATCTGGCGGGTGGGCTGGATACCCGGAACTATGGCGAGCTGGCGGGCATCCCGGAGGCACGGGCGCTGTTTGCCGAGATACTGGGCTGCCGGGCGGAGCAGGTGTTCGTCGGCGGCAACGCCAGCCTGCAGCTGATGTACGACGCCATCTCCAAGGCGTATACCCATGGGATGCTCCACAGCGAGAAGCCGTGGGGCAAGCTGGAGACGGTGAAGTGGCTCTGCCCTGCACCGGGCTATGACCGCCACTTCCGCATCTGCCAGTCCTTCGGCATGGAGCTGATCACCGTACCCATGACGGAGGAGGGGCCGGACATGGACATGGTGGAGCGGCTGGTGCGGGATCCGGCGGTGAAGGGAATGTGGAACGTTCCCAAGTACTCCAATCCCCAGGGCATCATTTATTCGGCGGAGACGGTGCAGCGTCTGGCGGCTATGAGGCCCGCCGCCCCGGACTTCATGCTGATGTGGGACAATGCCTACTGTATCCATGAGCTGGAGGGGGAGTTCGTCCCCTTCCCGGATATTCTGAGCCTGTGCCGGCAGGCCGGAAACGGCGACATGGTCTATGAATTCGCATCCACCAGCAAGATCACCTTCCCCGGTGCGGGGGTGGCGGTGATGGCGTGCAGCGAGGCCAATATGGCCCATATGCTGTCCCTCATCGGCGTGCAGACCATCGGCTATGATAAGATCAACCAGCTGCGACATGTGCGCTATCTGAAGGACCGCAGCCATACGCTGGCGCTGATGCAGCGCCACGCCGCTGTGCTGGCCCCCAAGTTCCGGGCGGTGCTGACGGCGCTGGAGCAGCTGGCCCCGCTGGACATCGCCCAATGGACGAGGCCCACCGGCGGCTACTTCATCTCGCTGGACGCCATGCCCGGCACCGCACGGCGGGCGCTGGAGCTGTGCCGGGAGGCGGGAGTCACTATGACCGGCGCCGGGGCTACCTACCCCTACGGCGTGGACCCGGCGGACAGCAATATCCGCATCGCCCCGTCCCTGCCGCCGGTGGCGGAGCTGGAGCAGGCGGCGCAGGTGCTGTGTACATGCCTGCGTCTGGCGGCGCTGGAGAAGCTGGGCGTGTGATGCGGTGGGCTGCGTAAGAAGGAAGGCTGTGTGCCGCAGATCTGCGGCACACAGCCTTTTTGTAGATTTTTCCTATAAAGGACGCTGTGGGCGGTTGATTTTTCTGCAAAAATGCGGTAAGATAGGGTATCTTATTCCCACCGGCGGTATTCACTCCACTTCTCACTATGGTGCCGCACGGCTTAAAAAAGGAGGAACAAGGTCCGCTGTGACTGGCGGTGCGGCAGTGTGGAGACCTGTCGCAAGGCGTGCCGGCTGAGCCGGGCGTGAGGCCGCTCCATGCGGAGGCAGGGCGGTCACAGTCAGATGCATATGGCAGAGGTCGTACTGAAAAACCTCAAGAAGGTCTATCCCAACACCGAGAAGAAAAAGAAAAAGGGCGAGCCGGAGAAGAAAAACGATCTTCAGATCACCGACGAGGGCGTGGTGGCGGTGCAGGATTTCAACCTGCACATTGCCGACAAGGAGTTCATCGTGCTGGTGGGTCCCTCCGGCTGCGGTAAGTCCACCACCCTGCGGATGATCGCCGGGCTGGAGGATATCTCCGGCGGCGAGCTGTACATCGACGGCAAGCTGATGAACGACGTGGAGCCCAAGGACCGGGACATCGCCATGGTGTTCCAGAGTTATGCCCTGTACCCCCATATGACGGTGTACGGGAACATGGCCTTCTCCCTGAAGCTGAAGAAGGTGCCCAAGGAGGAGATCGACCGGCGAGTGCGTCAGGCGGCGGAGATACTGGACATCACCCAGTATCTGGACCGTAAGCCCAAGGCTTTGTCCGGCGGCCAGCGCCAGCGTGTGGCCATCGGCCGTGCCATCGTCCGTGACCCCGCCGTGTTCCTGATGGATGAGCCTCTGTCCAATCTGGACGCCAAGCTCCGCAATCAGATGCGGACCGAACTCATCAAGCTGCGGGAGCGTATCGACACCACGTTTATCTACGTCACCCACGATCAGACCGAGGCCATGACACTGGGCGACCGCATCGTCATCATGAAGGACGGATTCATCCAGCAGATCGGCACGCCGCAGGAGGTGTTCGACCACCCGGCCAACCTGTTCGTGGCGGGCTTCATCGGCACGCCCCAGATGAACCTCTTTGACGCACATCTGGCCCGTAAGGACGGCAAGTACACCGTCACCGTGGGCAGCGTCACCGTGGAGCTGTCGGAGGAGAAGCAGCAGCGTCTGGCCGCCAAAGATGTGGCGGAGCAGGACGTGGTGCTGGGCGTGCGTCCGGATCACATCATGCTGTGCGCCGACGGCGTGAAGGGCAAGGTGGATGTGTCCGAGATGATGGGCTCGTCGGTCCACCTCCATGTTGCGGCGGAGGGCAAGGACGTCATCGTCATCGTCCCCACCAACGGCGCAGCGGCCCATTTCCCCGCTGGCAGCGAGGTCAATATGATCTTCGGCGGCAATGTGGCCCATGTGTTCAGCAAGGAGACGGAGAAGAATCTGGAGTGGTAACGCCGCTTTGTCTATGACGGGAGGGGGCCGCAGCGTGGCTGCGGCCCCTCTTTTTGTATTCCGAAAACCACTCGCTGGGCGAGTGGTTCAAAAGAGGCTACTGCCGATGAGGAAAATAAAACTCCCTCTGTTATAGTAGAAATGCGGTCTGCCAACTGCAATCTTACAAACCAGAAGGAGGTCACTCAATGGGAATGAATGACACAAACAGTTTAGCGGATACGAAGTGGAATTGCAAATACGATGTGGCGAAAAACGCAGAGAGATAGGAAAAATTCTGCGACAGTTGTGCGAATGGAAAAAGGTGACGATTGTAGAGGCGGAGGTATGTCCGGATCACATATGACAATGGGAAACTTCTAAGCCCGTTTACGGGCGGCAAGTAACAAGTCCCATGCAGATGTCAGACCGTACCAACGCCGCATGAGGCGTGACTGGCAACATAGGGCTTTGCCCGCATAAGAAATACCCCCGGCTTCGCCGGGAGATATTTATTCGCCGGGAACGTGCATTTTGTGTTGACAAACGGCTCCGGGGATGATAAAATCGTATCTGCTTCTGGCAGAGGTTTGCTTTTACGTACGGAGAGATGGCTGAGTGGTCGAAAGCACCGGTCTTGAAAACCGGCGATGTGAAAGCATCCGTGGGTTCGAATCCCACTCTCTCCGCCAGCTTTATCACCGGCCTGCGGAAGTACCCAAGTGGCCGAAGGGGCTCCCCTGCTAAGGGAGTAGACGCCTAAACCGCGTGCGAGGGTTCAAATCCCTCCTTCCGCGCCAGAAAAACGGCAAGCATCGCAGGATGCCTGCCGTTTTTCCTTTTGCCCCGACGGGCGGACCTTATCCACGTCTGCCCCATATCGGCTCTTTACAAGGGCGGGACTCTTGGCATATAATCGGGACAAACAGACGATATGGCGCAGATACAGTGTCTATCACAGATTCTGACCGGAGAAATACTGCGGCATGGAACAGAAAAACGGACAGACAGAGCAGGGAACGGCTATGCCCGACCAGAGCGATCTGGAGCGGAAGCGGCAGATGTACAACGCCCTGTGTGTGAACACTATACGGCGGCCTATTGCTGCGACCTGAAAAACGCAAAAAGTGCCGTTTGCGGTGGGAAGTTTACAATTTAGTCGTTTACTATTTTCGGCGGTTTGTGCTACACTATGTAACAACTATTTTTCAATACCATCGATGGTATCAAAATTTGCGGGCCGCCGGAGGCCTTCAGTGGTCCGGACGACACGGAGGAAATGCCTATGAATGAGGTCAAATCACCGAAAAAGCCCCTGCTGTACTACTATCTGCTGGTGCTGATGGTGCTGCTGCTGTTCAATCTGCTGGCCATGCCGTGGATCTCCGAGCACCAGATCAAGGAGGTGGACTACAACACCTTCGTCAGCATGGTGGAGAAGAAGGAGATCGGCAAGGTGGACATTCAGGAGCAGGATAACCGCATCCTGTTCACCGACCCCGAGGAAAAGAGCATCTACAAGACCGCCATGGTGCCGGATGACGATCTGGTCTCCCGGCTGCTGGAGGCCGGCATCTCCACCAGCGGCACGGAGATCCAGCAGACATCGCTGCTGGTGAGTATTCTGTGCTGGGTGCTGCCGCTGATCATCTTCATTGGACTGGGGCAGATGCTGTCCCGCAGTCTCATGAAGAAAATGGGCGGCGGAAACTCCATGATGTTCAATATGGGCAAGTCCAACGCCAAGGTCTACGTCAAGTCCGCCGAGGGCATCAAGTTTGACGATGTGGCCGGAGAGGACGAGGCCAAGGAGAATTTGCAGGAGGTGGTCAACTACCTCCATGACCCCAGCAAGTATCAGGACATCGGTGCCTCCATGCCCAAGGGCATCCTGCTGGTGGGTCCTCCGGGTACCGGTAAGACCATGCTGGCCAAGGCTGTGGCCGGTGAGGCCAACGTGCCGTTTTTCTCCATGTCCGGCTCCGAATTTGTGGAGATGTTCGTGGGCATGGGCGCCAGCAAGGTCCGTGACCTGTTCCGTCAGGCCAAGGAGAAAGCCCCTTGCATCGTGTTCATCGACGAGATCGACGCCATCGGCAAGAAACGTGACGGCCAGCTGGGAGGCAATGACGAGCGGGAGCAGACCCTGAATCAGCTGCTAACGGAGATGGACGGCTTCGAGGGCAACACCGGCGTCATCATTCTGGCGGCTACCAACCGTCCGGAGTCGCTGGATCCGGCACTGACCCGTCCCGGCCGTTTTGACCGCCGGGTGCCGGTGGAGCTGCCGGATCTGAAGGGCCGTGAGGAAATTCTAAAGGTCCATGCCAAGAAGATCAAGATCGCCGAGGATGTGGATTTCAACAAGGTGGCCCGCATGGCCTCCGGTGCTTCCGGCGCAGAGCTGGCCAACATCGTCAACGAGGCGGCCCTGCGGGCCGTCCGGGACGGTCGCCGCTTCGCCACGCAGGCGGATCTAGAGGAGAGCATCGAGGTGGTCATCGCCGGGTATCAGAAGAAGAATGCCATCATGACCGACCACGAGAAGAAAATCGTCTCCTACCATGAGATCGGCCATGCGCTGGTGGCGGCCATGCAGACCCACTCCGCTCCGGTGCAGAAGATCACCATCGTACCCCGCACCTCCGGGGCCTTGGGCTATACCATGCAGGTGGAGGAGGGCAACCACTACCTCATGACCAAGGAGGAGATGGAGAACAAGATCGCTACCCTTACCGGCGGCCGGGCTGCCGAGGAGGTGGCGTTCGGCTCCGTTACCACCGGGGCCTCCAACGACATCGAGCAGGCCACCAAGCTGGCCCGTGCCATGATCACCCGCTACGGCATGAGCGACGACTTCGGTATGGTGGCGCTGGAGACCGTCACCAACCAGTATCTGGGGGGCGACGCCTCTCTGGCCTGCTCCACCGATACCCAGACCAAGATCGACCAACAGGTGGTGGAGCTGGTGAAGCGGGAGCATGACAAGGCGGTGGACATCCTTACGGCGAACCGGGAGAAGCTGGACCGTCTGGCGGCCTTCCTCTATGAGAAGGAGACCATCACCGGCGAGGAATTCATGCACATTCTGGGGGAGTGAGCAGCTGATTTTCCGCCGAAAAACATTTAAGACTTTTGTAATAATTACCCCCGAATTTTTGTAACATCCCTTGGGTATCCTATACTTGCAAGAGACAAATAACTTTTTTCATCAATCTTCCTACCATGAAGGCGGAGAACCTCTCGGTTCTCCGCCTTGTGGTTTTAGCAGGTCTATTTCCCACCGCCGGTGCATACCATGAAGGGACAAAGCCCTATAGACGGTACAGAGGAGAGGGAGGTATGCCCATGCGTTCCTGTGCGGCGGTGACACTTGTGCTGATGCTTTTGCTGTTCGGCATCCCGTGGCTGGCGGAGGCCCCGGAGGGAGGACAGGCCCAGCCGGAGCCGCTCGCCGCTGAGGAGCAGCGGGCGGATGCGGACATTGCCCTCACCGTGTGGGACGGGCGGGAGCTGCGGCAGATGACCATGGCGGAGTATCTGCCGGGGGTGGTGCGAGGGGAGATGCCCGCCGCCTTCTCCCAGCAGGCGCTGGACGCTCAGGCTGTGGCGGAGCGCACCTTCATCTGCTACCACATGGCGGGCGGACGCAAGGACGCCCATCCGGAGGCGGATGTCTGTACCTCCCCGGCCTGCTGCAGCGCCTACGTATCGCAGGAGGACGCAGCGGCCCGGTGGGGCGACAAGGCGGAGGAGTACGAGACCAAGGTGCAGCAGGCAGTGCGGGATACCGACGGGCAGATCATCCTCTATGACGGCTCGCCCATTCTGGCGGCCTTCCACTCCTCCTCCGCCGGGGTCACGGCAGATTCCGGGGACGTGTGGTCCTCCTCGCTGCCGTATCTGCACAGCGTGGAGACCCCGGAGGGGGAGGACAGCGTCCCCAACTATTACAGCGTCAGCACCTTCTCCCCGGAGGAGTTCCGGGAGATCTTTCTGGCGGCCCATGGGGATGCCGACCTCTCCGGCGACCCGGCGGAGTGGTTCCGGGATCGGACGGTCAACGACTCCGGCCGGGTGGAGCATATGACCATCGGCGGCGTCAGCGTGAAGGGGACGGAGGTGCGGCAGCTGTTCTCCCTGCGCTCAGCGTGCTTCACCGTGGATACGGGTGAGGAGGGCGTTGCCTTTCGGGTCACGGGCTTCGGTCACGGCGTGGGCATGAGCCAGTACGGAGCTGAGCTGCTGGCCCGTCAGGGCAAGACGTGGCAGGAGATCATACACTGGTACTATGCCGACGTTACCATTGGGGCGTATAAGGAGTAGGGAAATTTCCGGGGCTTGACCCGCTGAAATAGCGGCGTCTGCAAGGTATAGTCGCCCATGACAAAACATAAAACGGAGGCGACCGCTATGGGACAGGACGTGTTCATCAGCTATAAATCCGAGGAATTTCAAGAGGCGGATTGGGTCCGGCAGCAGCTGGAGAGCGGCGGTATCAGCTGCTGGATGGCACCGAACAGCATCACCGGCGGTGCCAGCTATGCCACGGAGATCCCACAGGCCATCCGGAGCTGCCGGGCTGCACTCTGACGGAGGCACAGGCGGAGAGCCTTGACTTGACAGGCTTCCCCAGGCTGCCGTCGCTGGATATCAGCGGCATCGCCGCATGGCGGCAGCTGCCGCAGCTGCCGGAGGGCGTAACGCAGCTGGATATCAGCCATACGGCGGTGACGGATATCCGCACACTGACAGAGGCAAGCTATCACGATCTCATCCTGAGCTATCAGGCGACCATGGATTGGGAGACGCTGAGGGCCTGCAATACCTATCAATTCACGGTGCTGGACTGCCCACTGGATCGGCAGGTAGCCGTGCGCACGGTGCTTGAGAATCGGGTGGAGTACGCCACGGAGCTGCCGGTGCAGAGCGATGAGCTGCTGTCAAAGACTATGCGGGGAGAGATCAGCTTTAGCTGATACCTACATCAACAAAAAGGGATGCTGATACAGAGTATCAGCATCCCTTTTTGTTGTCGGAAGAAAGGTATAAAGACCCCTGCGGCCCCAAGGGGGGAGCAGGGGTCTTCATGATACGCTTTTGGGATGCCCTCACGCCTGGGGCTTTTCAAACTCCTTGGCCACGTCCACCAACAGCTGCCGGATGGGCAGGTGCTGGGGACAGATGCGCTCACACTGGCCGCAGCGGATGCAGTCCGATGCCTTGCGGCCCGGCCCGGTGTGGACGGCCTCATAGTAAAAGTCGGCGTTCCAGTCGTGGTAGAGTTGCTTGGTGTTCATCAGGGCGAACAAATTGGGGATGGCGATGTGCTGGGGACATCCATCCACGCAGTAGCGGCAGGAGGTGCAGGGGATCAGGTGCATACCGTGGAAGATCGCCTGTACCCGATCCACGGCGGCCCGCTCCTGCGGATCCAGCGGCTGGAAGTCCTTCATAAAGGCGATGTTGTCCTGCATCTGCTCCGGTGTGCTCATACCGGAGAGCACCATCAGGATGCCCTCGAAGCCGGCGGCGAAGCGGATGGCATAGCTGGCGGGGCTGCCGCCGTGGAGCTCATCCAGTACAGCCTTGGCCTGGGGCGGCAGGTTGGACAGATGCCCGCCCTTCACCGGCTCCATCACCAGCACGGGCTTGTTGTGGCGGCGGCACACCTCGTAGCACAGGCGGCTCTGGACGCCGGGGTCGTCGTAGTCGACGTAGTTGAACTGGATCTGCACCACCTCGATTTGGGGATAGGTGGTGAGGATCTCCTCCAACACCTCCGCCCGGTCGTGGAAGGAGATGCCCACATGGCGGATCTTGCCCTCGGCCTTCAGGGCGAAGGCCGTCTCATAGGCCCGGCAATCCCGGAAGTGGCCGAAGTTCCCGGCATGCTGAGAGTGCATCAGGTAGAAATCGAAGTACTCCACGCCGCAGGCCTCCAGCTGGCGCTGAAAGAAGGGGCGGATGTCTGCCTCGGTCTTGAAGTAGCTGCCGGTGAGCTTATCCGTCAGCACATAGCGGTCTCTGGGGTAGCGGCTGGTGAGACAGTCACGCAGGGCCGTCTCGCTCTTGCCCTGCAGATAGCCGTGGGCGGTGTCGAAGTAGTTAAAGCCCGCCTCCAGAAATGCGTCCACCATCTGACACATCTGAACCTTGTCTACCTCGTCGTCTGACATGGGCAGGCGCATACAGCCGAAACCAAAATTTTTCTTGATACGGTCCATAAATATTCCCCCTCAACGGCGTTTTGCGGTATTTTTCCGCCTTTATTTTACGCAAAAGCGGAGGGACTGTCAAGCGGCCGGCGGACAGGGTAATGTCAGGGCTTGGACGGACCCATGCGATATCCCTTACCCCACACGGTGCAGATGGCACCGCTGCCTACCTTCTGGCGGATGTTGCGGATGTGGACCATGACGGTGTTCTTACAGCTGTAAAAGTACGGCTCCTCCCAGATGCTCTCGTAGAGGTTCTCCGCCGAGAAGATTTTGTTGGGATAGGAGGCCAGCAGCAGGACGATGCGATACTCCAGCTCCGTCAGCGGTACCTCCCGACCCTCCTGCCACACGGTGCCGGCGGCGGTATCCACCTCCAGCCCGCCGCACCGCAGCCGCCGCTCCAGACCGGTGGGCCGGGCGCCGTAGACGCAATAGCGCCGCAGGAGCGCCTTCACCCGTACCGCCAGCTCATGGCAGGAGACGGGCTTTTCCAGGCAGTCATCCCCTCCTACAGAGAAGGACAGGGTCTTGGCGCTCTCGTCCGCCTTCTCCAGCAAGAACAGCACCGGCGCAGCGGACTGCCGCCGCAGAGCGGTGCAGGCGTCGAAGCCGCTCATATCCGGCAGCTGCTGGGGTAGGATGACAAGGTCCGTGCTCCGCCGCAGCTGGGTCAGCAGGGTGGCCCCACCGGCGGCCTCCTCCAGCACGCAGTTCTCCCCTGCCAGCAGGAACCCCAGGTTGGAGCGCAGCTCCGGATCCGGATCGGCACACAGAATACATCGCTTCTGCATGATATCTCCTCCTTGATAAATAGTGCAGAAAATTCGACAAAACTTGATAAAAACTATATATACAAAAGAATATAGTGCTGAAAATGACCTGTGACCTTATGATAGCGATTCTGCCGCCGCCGTCAATCCCCTGAGGGCTTTTTTAGCAGAGCCTTAAGAAACCTTCATACTTTTTGCTACGAAATATTAAGGAGGCATCGGTAGAATGGGGTTATCCTCCCGGAAGGGGTGACGGGGATAGACCCCTCAAATTTGGTGAGCGCAGCCGCCGGACAACATCCGGCGGCTGCACTTTATCCGGTGAAGAACGGCACACGGCGGGAGGTGCTGACGGGAGAGAGGTTTTTCCGTCTTCAGAAAACTTAAGAAACACCCTGTCGGTTTATTAAGCTTCCGGACCCATAATCGGTGCCGTTAGGAGCCACGGAATATCCTATAAGGAGGTCGAATCACGCAATGGAAAAGAAACGCACAAAAATCGCATACTTTACAGCCGTCGGTGTATTCCTCGTTTTGCTGGTGGTGCTGGGCCTTACATACCGGGAGACGCCCCTGCCCACGCTGGAGGTAGAGGGGGAACCGGTGCTGGCCGACACGCCCTTTGCCGGTACCTTCTGGTCCCTGCTGCCGCCCATCGTGGCCATCGTGCTGGCCCTGATCAGTAAGGAGGTCTACTCGTCCCTGTTTCTGGGGTGTTTGGTGGGCGCTCTGCTGTACGCCCAGTTTGCCCCATGGGACACCATTGTGGCGCTGGTGGGCGCAGACTACGGTATCGTCTCCGTGCTGGCCGACAGCGGCAACATGGGCATCATCGTCTTTCTGGTGACGCTGGGCATCATGGTGGATCTGATGAACAAGGGCGGCGGATCGGAGGCCTTCGGACGCTGGGCCTCCAAGACCGTAAAGACCCGGTGCGCCGCACAGCTGCTGACCATGCTGCTGGGCGTGCTGATCTTCATCGACGACTACTTCAACTGCCTGACGGTGGGCGCTGTGATGCGGCCCGTCACCGAGAGCCACAAAATTTCCCGTGCCAAGCTGGCCTACCTCATCGACGCCACGGCGGCTCCGGTGTGCATGATCGCCCCAGTGTCCTCGTGGGCGGCGGCGGTATCCGGCTATGTGCAGTCCGACGCCGTCAACGGCATCGAGATGTTCATCAAGCAGATCCCGTGGAACTACTACTGTCTGCTGACGTTGGTGATGATCGTGGTGCTGTCGGTGATGAACATCGACTACGGCTCCATGCTGACCCATGAGTATAACGCTCAGGTGAAGGACGATCTCTTTACCACGCCGGAGCGCCCCTTTGAGGGGGCCGACGACTATGAAAAGCCCGCCCGTGGCCGCTCCTCCGTGCTGGATCTGCTGCTGCCGGTGGTGGTGCTGATCGTGGTGTGCATCGTGTCCCTGATCTGGTCCGGCGGCTACTATGACGGCGAGAGCGAGTACTTCCACGACTTCGTGGGGGCCTTCTCCAACTCCTCCTCCGGCATGGCGCTGGCATTGGGTGGCCTTATGGGGATGCTGTTCACGGTGGTGTACTTCTGGCTGCGGGGGGCTATCTCCTTTGAAAAGTCTATGGAGTCTGTGCCGCAGGGCTTTATCCAGATGATCGCCCCCATCCTCATTCTGACCTTTGCATGGACCCTGTGCTCTTTCACCCGCTTCGGGATGTACTCCGCCGTGTTCGTCAAGAACGCCATGGCAGGGGCCGGGGATCTGAAGGTGTTCCTGCCGGCGGTGATCTTCCTCATCGGCTGCGCCATCGGCTTTGCCACCGGCACCTCCTGGGGGACCATCGGCATCATGGCCCCTATCGTGGTGTCCGTGTTCAACTACGACGTGGAGCCGGTGCTGTGTACCATCGGTCTGGCGGCAGCCTGCTCCGGCGGCGTTATGGGCGACCACTGCTCGCCCATTTCCGACACCACCATCATGGCCTCGGCGGGCGCTCACTGCTTCCACCTGAACCATGTGTTCACCCAGTTGCCCTATGCACTCACCGCCTCCGGTGTGGCCTTCGTCAGCTTCATCATCGCAGGACTCGTGCAGTCGGTGTGGCTGTGTCTGGCCATTGCCGTGGCGCTGATGATCGGCACACTGCTGGTGATCCGGGCCATTGTGTCCCGCCGTCACGCAGGTATCTTCCAGGAGATGGCACAGGCCAGCCAGCAGCTGCTGCACCGCTGACACCATCTCGTCCGTGGCCGACAAAAAACAGGGAAGCGCACAGCGCTTCCCTGTTTTATTATGCTGTTGGGGAAAAATTACGGGCGGATGACCTTACCGGCGGAGGTCATGGTCTCCACGATGTCATACATATTGGTGACGGAGCCAACGGCCAGCTTGTCGGTGAGACCGTAGTAGTTCAGGCAGGTGCCGCAGGTGCGGATCTCCACACCCTGTGCCTCCATGTTCTTCAGGTCCTCGATGGAGACGGAACCCTCGGTGGTGACCTTGGCGCCGCCGTTATAGAACAGGATGGTGCGGGGCAGACGCTCCTGTTGGCTCAGGGCGTAGAGAAAGCCCTTCATCAGCGTGGCACCCAGCGTATCGTCACCGGAGCCAAGGCAGTTGGTGCCGATGAGCACCACGGTGTTGTCCCGGTTATCCGGGGCGCAGGCGGTCTCCTCCGGAGCGGTGCCGGACACGGCGGCGGGGTCGTCCACCGTCAGGGTCACCACGAATAGCTTCTCCTCCCGCTTCTCGGCGCTGAACTTCAGGCCCTTGCCGGTGGCCAGACGGTTCAGATTCTGCACGGCGGTCTCGTTGTCCACATGGACCTCCACCGTACCGGCCTCGGTCATGCCGGACAGGGCGTGGATGGTTTTCGTGACGGGAATGGGGCAGGCGTCGCCCACGGCGTTGACTAAAATTTTGCTCATGTGATGTTACCTCCTATCAGGCTGCCCGCTGGGGCGGGAACCGTTGCTTGGGTTCATTATACCGCCCCGGTGGGGACGGGTAAAACGACAAAAAACGATGGATGCCGGCGTTTCATAGGAAAATGCGATACGACGGCCGTTACCGGCACAGATGGCAGGCCACCCGGTGGCCACCGCCCATGTCGCAGAACTCCGGCTTCTCCGCCCGGCAGCGGTCTGTAGCGTAGGGGCAGCGCCCGGCGAACCGGCAGCCGGGAGGCGGGTCCACGGGACTGGGGACCTGTCCTTGCAGCACGCTGCGGGGGCGGGCCCGTTCCACCTTGGGATCGGGAATGGGGATGGCGGCGATGAGGGCCTTGGTGTAGGGGTGCAGGGGGTGGGTGTACAGCTCCTGCGCCGTACTCTCCTCCACCACCTCCCCCAGATACATTACCAGAATACGGTCCGACAGGTGCCGCACCATGGACAGATCATGGGAGATCAGCAGATAGGTCAGGGACTTCTGTTCCCGTAGGTCCAGCAGCAGATTGACGATCTGGGCCTGAATGGACACATCCAGCGCCGAAATGGGCTCGTCGCACAGCAGCAGCCGGGGCTCCACCGCCAGCGCACGGGCGATGCCGATGCGCTGGCGCATACCGCCAGAGAACTCGTAGGGATAGCGGTCGATGCCGGAGGGGTTCAGACCCACCTGCTCCATCAGGGCCTGCACCTTCTCCCGGCGCTCTGCCGGGCCGGTGTACAGGTGGTGGATGTCCATGCCCTCGGCAATGAGGTCGATGACCTTGTTTTTGGGGTCCAGTGAGGCGTAGGGGTCCTGAAAGACCGTCTGCACCTGACAGCAGAAGGCACGGCGCTTGGCGCCCCGCATCCGGTGGACGTCCTCCCCACGGTACAGGGAGACGCCGTCGGTTTTGCTGTACAGGCCGATGGCGGTGCGGCCGCAGGTGGTCTTGCCGCAGCCAGACTCGCCTACGATGCCGAGAATTTCTCCCTCCTGCACAGAGAAGCTCACGTCATCCACCGCACGCAGGACCTTGCGGCCCCCGGCGGGGAAGTATTTTTTCAGGTGCTCCACCTGAAGGATGGGCTGGCTCATGCTGTCACCTCCTGTTCTGCGTGGTGGCAGGCCACCAGATGGCCACCGCCCAGATCCCGCAGGGCGGGTATTTCCCGGCGGCACTGCTCCGTGGCGTGGGGGCAGCGGGAGGCGAAGGGACAGCCGGGACCCGGTGCAATCAGCTCCGGGGGCGTTCCCTCGATGGTGTAGAGCCGTCCGCCGCCCATTTCGTCCAAACGGGGGGAGGCCTTTTGCAGGCCCCTGGTGTAGGGATGGGCGGGCTGATAGAAAATTTCATCGGTGGTGCCGGTCTCCATGACGCACCCGGCGTAGAGGATGACGATGCGCTGGGCCAGTCCCGCCACCACGCCCATGTCGTGGGTGATGAGCAGCACCGTGGTGCCGCTGCGTTCCTTCATCTGGCGGATCAGGTCCAGGATCTGGGCCTGAATGGTCACGTCCAGCGCCGTGGTGGGCTCATCGGCAATGAGGAGCCCCGGCTGGCAGGCCAGCGCCGAGGCGATCATCACACGCTGGCGCATACCGCCGGAGAACTCGTGGGGATAGCGGCGCAGGGCCGCCTCCGGGTCAGAGATGCCCACCAGCGCCAGCATCTCCGCCGCCTTCTCCAGCGCCTCCTTGCGGCCGATCTTCTGATGGAAGCGGTAGCACTCGGCGATCTGATGACCGATCTGCATGGTGGGGTTCAGGGAAGTCATGGCGTCCTGAAAGATCATGGCGGCGTCCCGGCCCCGATAGCTCTGCCACTGCTTCTTGCTGTAATCGAGGATGTTCTCCCCGTGGCAGAGGATCTGGCTGCCGGGCTGACAGCGTCCGCCGGTGACCTCCGTCAGGCCCATGAGGGAGCGGGCCGTCACGGATTTGCCGCAGCCGGATTCTCCCACCAGCGCCACGCACTCGCCCTGATCCATGTAGAAGCTGACGCCCCGCACTGCCTCCACCACGCCACGGCGGGTGGGGAAGTGGATGCGGAGGTCACGGATGTCGTATTGATGCATGACTTACCTCCCGGAATTGGGGCTGAAGCGGCGGCGGAAGCCGTTGCCCAGCACATTGAAGCACAGAACGGTCAGCAGGATGCACACGCCCGGATAGACCGCCAGTGAGGGGTGGGTGAGGATGTAGGTCTGGGCGCCCTCCAGCATACCGCCCCAGGATGGGTTGGGGATGGAGATGCCGAAGCCCAGATAGCTCAGGGACGACTCCGTCAGGATGGCGGAGGCGATGCTGTTGGTGGAGGCCACCAGCACCGGGGAAAAGACGTTGCGGGCGAAGTGCCGGGTGATGACCCAGCTCTTCCGGGCGCCCAGCCCCTCGGAGGCTAGAATGAAGTCCCGCTCCCGCAGACTCAGTACCTCCGCCCGGACGATGCGGGCCACGCCCATCCATGAGAACAGACCGATGGTCACCACCAGCGTCCGGATGCCGGCGTTCATGTAGATGTTCAGAGTGATGATAATGAGGAAACTGGGTACCGACATGAGGATGTCCACGATACGCATCATGAAGCCGTCCACCAGCTTGCCGGAGGAGCCGCTAACGATGCCGTACACCGTGCCGAACACAATGGAGATGAGCATGGACAGAAAGCCCACCAGCAGGGAGACCCGTCCGCCGTAGAGGAGGCGGGTGAAGGTGTCCCGGCCGAAGTTATCCGTTCCCAGCAGGTGCTGGGCGGAGGGGGGCAGGAACTTCTGCACGGTCTCCACGGCGATGGGGTCGTGGGGGGACAGGGGCGCCAGCAGGGCGGCCAGAAGGATCAGCAGCAGCACACCGCCGCTGAGAACCATGGAGAGGGGCAGCTTATGATTCTTTTTCATCGCTTGTCACCTCGCATGGCCTTGATGCGGGGATCGGCCAGACAGTAGCACAGATCCGCCAGCAGATTTCCGCCCACCAGCAGCAGGCACGAGAGCATGGTGGTTCCCATGATCATGTTGTAGTCACGGGAGTAGATGGCGCTCATGCCGGTGGTACCCAGTCCCGGCCAGCCGAAGATGGTCTCCACGATGTAGGCACCGGACACCAGACTGCCCAGATTCATGCCCACCAGCGTAATGACCGGCAGCAGGCAGTTCTTCAGCACGTGGCGCAACAGGATATAGCCCCGGCTTGCCCCCTTGGAGATGGCGAAGAGCACATAGTCCTCCGACAGCTGCTGGATGGTGGCGGCCCGGACGTACCGGGCGTAGATGGAGATCTTCCCGATGCTCAGCACCAGCACCGGCATGATGGCGTGGCGGGCCAGATCCCAGAAGGTGTGTATGCCGGTGGTCCGCATCCCGGAGCTGGGCAGCCAGCCCAGGTTCAGGGAGAACAGGATGATGAGCATGATGGCGAACCAGAAGGAGGGGATGGAGATGGCCACATAGTGCAGACCGTTGGTGATGCGGTCGAACCATGAGTTTTCAAAGTAGCCCGCCAGCATCCCCAGTGGGATGGATACCAACAGGGAAAAGACGATGGAGGCGGCCATTAGCCCCACGGTGGCCGGGAGTTTGGCCTTGATGAGGGGCCACACGCCGGAGTGGCTGCTGGTGGAGACGCCGAAGTCCCCGTGGAGGACGTTCCCCAGCCACCGGCCATACTGCACGATGACCGGATCGTTGTAGCCCAGCTCCGTTTTCAGCTGCTCGTACTCCTCGTCGGTCATCTCCAGCGTCCGGTACTGGGCGGCGGGGTCGCCGGGGGCCAGAAACACCAGCGCAAAGGAAAAGACGGATACCAGCAAAATCACTGGCAGGGCCAGAGCCAGTCTGGTCAGAAAGTATTTTTTCATGTTTTTCCTCATACCGCCGTGAAAGGCAATTGCGTGGAGACCGGCTCCACGCAATTGCACTCTCAGCGGCGGTGTCAGCCGATGAAGTAGATCTGAGTCAGGTCAGTGAGACGGTCGCTGGCCTCGAAGCCGCCGATGTTCTTCTGGGCGGCGCAGACATAGTTGGTATCCAGCACGGGTACGCAGGACCAGCAGTCCTTCAGGGCCTGCAGGCCCTGATTCATGATGTCCTGACGGACAGCGGGATCCATCTCACGATCCAGCTGTACCCACAGGTTATCCACCTCGTCGGTGGTGTACATATTGGCGCCGGAGCGGGTGTGGGCGAACAGGCCCACGAAGCCGCTGGGATCGTCCAGCATACCGTTGCCCATAAGCGCAATGTCATAGGAATCGGTGGCATAGAAGTAGGACTTGAAGTAGGCGGCGGTCTCCATGGAGTCGATCTGGGCATTGAGGCCCACAGCGTCCAGCTGGCTCTTGATCATGGTGGCCAGCTCCTCCTGACCCACACGGGCGGAGTTGTAGATGATCTTGATGGTCTTGTCCTTCAGACCGGTCTGCTCGATGAGCTGGGCGGCCTTGTCCAGATCCTGCTGATAGTTGGTGATCTCGGGGTTATAGAACATGGAAACGGTGGACAGGATGCTGGTGGCGGTTCGGCACAGGGCCTCGTCGCCGTAGGTGCCGTACACCAGAGCGTCCAGATCCAGCGCACAAATCACAGCCTGACGGGCCTCCATGGTGGACATGGCCTCGCTGTTGGGGTTGATCTCCATGAAGGTGATGCGGCCGTCGGGGTAGGACACCACCTGATACTCGTCGTTATCCTTATAGTTGGCCAGCGTCTCGGCGTTGCTGATGGTGAAGATGGAGAGCTCCTTGTTGCGGAAGGCGATCTCCTGCGTGCTGGCGTCAGAGACGCAGCGGACCTCGAAGCCGTCAATGTGGGCGGCCGTGCGGTAGTAGTTGGGGTTCTTCAGGCACACCAGCTTCTCGCCCACGCTGAAGCTATCCACCATGAAGGCACCGCTGGTGGCGATGTTGGCGTTCTGCTCACAGGTCAGTACCTCAGTGGCGGGTACACCCTCGAAGCAGTGGGCGGGCAGGACATACAGGGCGCCCAGAGCCTTCTTGAACAGGTTGGAGGCCCGGCCGACCTTGAACACGATGACGGTATCGCTCTGCTTCTCATAGGTGCAGAACTCGCCGTCCACCTTGTAGGCGGCAGCGGTGCTGGGAGCCACCTCGGGAACAGTCAGCGTATCCAGAGTGAACACGATGTCATCGGTAGTGATCTTCTCACCGTCGCTCCAGTAGATGTCGTCCCGCAGGGTCAGGGTGTAGGTGGTACCGTCCTCGCTGATGTCCACGCTCTTCGCCAGACGATAGTCCAGAGAACCGTCGGTGTTGGACTTCCACATGGGGTCATACAGGTTCTGGAACACCTGCTTGCCCAGATCCGTGGAGCTGTTGTTGTACCAGTTCAGGGAGGTGATGGGTTCCTCGATGGCGTAGACGAAGGTGCCGCCCTCGATGGGCTTACCCTGAGCATCGTCCGCCCCGCCGGCCTGCTTGCCGCAGGCCGCAAGGCTCAGCAGCATCAGAGCGGAGAGGACGAGGCAAATGACTTTGGAAAGCTTCTTCATGTCTTTTCTCCTTTTGTGATTTTGATGATTATTATGTATAGAAGCCCGTTGCCGGGAGATCTATCAGATGAACACGTATTCCTTCAGCCGATCCATGGCAATGACGACCTTCTCCATGGGCAGGGCCAGATTCATGCGGATGTGGTGCGCCCCGTGGAAGGGACGGCCGTCCTGCCACACAACGCCCACCTCGTAGCCGGCCTTTTTCACCTCGTCCAGGGTGCGGCCGCTGCGGCGGCAGTACTCCTCGCAGTCCAGAAACAGCATATAGGTGCCCTCCGGCTGCTGCACGCTGACCCCCGGCAGGTTCTTGCGGATGAACCTGCAGGCGTACTTGACGTTCTCCGTCAGCACCTCCCGCAGCTCATCCACCCACTGACTGCCCTCGTCGCTGTAAGCGCCGATGAGGGCGTGCATGGACAACACGTTCATGCTGTTGTAGTGGCTGAGACTGCTCTCCTTCTTCATCCGTTTGTGGAGAGTTTCGTTATACACGATGTGGTAGCTGCCGATGAGGCCTGCCAGATTGAAGGTCTTGGAGGGGGCGTACAGGGCCACGGTGCGTTGCCGGGCGTCATCGGACACGGATTGCAGGGGGATGTGCCGGTGACCACGGAGGGTCAGGTCCGACCAGATCTCGTCGGAGATCACCGTTACATTCAGCCGCCGGGCCATGTCCATGAATTGCTCCAGCTCCTCCTGCTCCCATACACGGCCCGTGGGGTTGTGGGGGGAGCAGAACACCACCGCACGGATGTCGTTGCGCTTGATCTTGGTCTCCATGTCGAAGAAGTCCATGCGCTGCACACCGTAGCGGTCCGGCTTCAGGGGGCTGGTGATGACGTGATAGCCGCCGTTTTCGATGGAACGGGTGAAGCCGATGTAGGTGGGGGAGTGGACCAGCACGTTGTCGCCTCTGGCGCACACGGCGGCCAGGGCACTCATGAGCCCGCCCAGTACGCCGTTTTCGTAGCCGATGTGCTCCTTCTCCAGCCCGGTGACGCCATTGCGGCGCTCCTGCCAGCGGATGATGGAGTCAAAGTACTCATCGCTGGTCATAAAGTAGCCGAACAGAGGATGCTCCAGCCGCTTCCGGATGGCCTCCGTCACGGCGGGGGCCGTGGCGAAGTTCATATCTGCTACCCACATGGGGATGGCGTCGAAGCCCTCGTTGGGCTGGAATACAGGGATTTTCTCCACGGCGTCCACCGCCATGGCGTCCCTCCCACGGCGGTCATAGATGGTGGTAAAGTCGAATTTCATACGCCGCTCCGCCTTACAGCATCTCCACGAAGGCGGCCATGCGGGTCTGGATCTGGCCTACGTCGGCCTGAGAGTAGTCGGTCTCCACCACAGTGTAGGGGATGCCCTTCTTCTCCTTCACCAGCTTGCCCACCAGCGCTGTCTCCACGTTGTAGGTATGGCAGGCCTGTAGGATGATATCCACCACACCGTCCACATGGAACTCGTCGATGAGCTTATCCAGCATGGCCATGCGGTTGGGGTTGGGGGACATACAGGAGCAGCCGATGCCCAGATACCGCCGGGCCAAAGCGTCGTAGACGTCGGGGTTCTCCTCGTCGGTGAGGAGCATGGATTTCAGGCCGCTGCAATTCTCAAAGGCCACCACCACAGCGCCGGCGTCCTCAATGGCCCGGATGACTTTCAGGGCTGCGCCGCCGGAGGGGGAGCCCGTCACCAAGATACGGGGCTTCTTGCCCTCGTTCTTGCCGGCGGCGTACTCCGCCTCGATCTGGTCCGCCAGATCGTTGATGCGGGCAGGCAGGGACTCCACGTCCATGTTGAAGCCGCTGCCGTAGGCGGTGTTGACGATGTTCAGACCGCTGACGGGGGCAGGATCGTTGGCCATGAGGTACTGCAGCCGCAGCAGGGACTTGGTGATCTCGTTGTTCAGGTGGATCTCGTGGCGGATGGCCTCCTCGGTGATGGTGGTCTCGAAGCGCCGCTCCAGTTCCTCCTTGAACCGGATGATCTCCCGGCGGTACATGGCGATGCCCTCCTCGGACTGCCGGTTGGGCAGCTCGATGACGTAGACGGGCTTGAACTCAGCCAGCATCTCATACATCTTCTTCTTGCCGTCGCAGGTGGTCTCGCCTACCACCAGATCGGAGAAGTAGAAGAAGGGACACTTGTCCGTCTTGGCGAAGCCGTAGCTGGACTTGATGAGGGGACACAGGTTCCGGGGCAGATCCTTCTCGGCGTCGGGGATGGTCTCATCCGATACGGAGCACAGGCCTACCACCGCGGCGCCCATGGCACGGGGCAGCTCCTTGGGGAGGTAGGTGCAGAAGGCACCCACCACAGGCACGCCCTGCTCCTTCAGCTTCTTGATGGCCAGGAAGGAGTTTCTCCGCTGATCGGCAAACTCTTCAAAAATTTCCGGTAGATCCTTTTTCAGCTCAACCATACGCTTGATCCTTTCTTTTCACATATATCTTGACCGGTGGAGGCCGGCCCTTTCCATTTATCGATTGACCCGCTTCCAGCCCAGCACCGCAGCGCCGATGGCACCGTTATACTGGCACAGGGGATGGGCGGCGACGCTCTCTACGTCCAGATACCGGGCCAGCACCTCCCGCACCACCTGCGACTGGGCCAGTCCGCCGGAGAAGAACACCTTGGGATGCTCCGGAGCCAGCTTTTGGGCAAAGATGGCGGTGCGGCGGCAGATGGAGTAGATGCACCCCAACGCAATGCTGCCGGGAGGTGTCTCCTGCGCCAGCAGGCCGATGATCTCGCTCTCGGCAAACACGGCGCACATACTGTTGATGGTCACCGGCTCCGCCCCCTCCACAAAGGTATCGATGGAGGTGATGTCGCTGCCTACCCGGCTCATGGTCATTTCCAGAAACCGACCCGTTCCGGCGGCGCACTTGTCATTCATCAGGAAGTCCTTTACCTGCCCGCCGGAGGGATCCAGCAGGATCACCTTGCTGTCCTGCCCGCCGATGTCGATGACCGTGTCGCAGCCGGGACAGAGAAAAGCGGCCCCGGCCCCGTGGCAGGTGATCTCCGTGATGGACTTGTCCGCCTCCGGCAGCAACGCCCGGCCATAGCCGGTGGCCACCACAAAGGCGGTGTCGGGGGTCCTCAGTTCCTCATAGAGCCGATGGATGACCCGGCCGGGGGTGGAGCCGCTGGGCTCCATCCGGAAGTCCACGATCTCCTGTCCGTCAAACAGCACCGCCTTGGTCATGGCGGAGCCGGAATCGATTCCCATAGTGAGCAATTTTGCCTGCCTCCTGTTGTGCCTTGACGGCACGATATCTTCAAAGCTTCGGAATAGCCGTCCTGATCGCATGGTTCACCCACTGGCAGCGATCTGTCGAAGCACTTTGCAACAGAGATTCTACCATCAGCCTCCACTAGTGGCAAATAGCGATTTCAGGAGATAAGGGCGTACTATCGGCGTTTTCGATTCAAATAATGTATACATAATTGTAATAAAATAAAACGGGCGAAAACGCTGCGCCGCAGAAAGAATAGGGAGGGGGAAGCGGGAGATGGGGGAGAACGCAAGAAAGCCCACGGCGCAACCGTGGGCTTTCTTGCGTACCATTTATTTTTCTGCCTGCGTCTCGCAGTAGATGCAGCGATAGACCCGCTTTTCCCGGTCGGTGAGCACGAACTCCTGGGGCAACTCCTGCTCCACGGAGGTGATGCACCGGGGATTCTTGCAGCGCAGCACGCCACGGATGCGCTCCGGCAGCTTCAGGGTGCGCTTTTCCACCAGCTGGCCGTCTCGGATACTGTTGACGGTGATGCTGGGGTCCACGTAGCCGATAAGATCCCAGTCCAGCTCCATCTCACGGTCGATCTTGATGATGTCCTTGCGGCCCAGCTTACCGCTGGTGACGTTTTTCAGGATGGCCACGGTGCAGTCCAGCTTGTCCAGCCCCAGAATGCGATACAGCTCCATGGCCTTTCCGGCGGAGATATGGTCGATGACGATGCCGTTCTGAATGGAATCAATAATCATGATGATGCCCTCCCTTTCAAGCGATGTTCAGCAGCTTCAGAATCAGCGCCATGCGGATGTACTTGCCGTACTGCACCTGCTTGAAGTAGCAGGCACGGGGGTCCTCATCCACCGCCACGGAGATCTCATTGACACGGGGCAGGGGATGCAGGATCCGCAGGTCCGGCTTGGCGTTTTTCAGCTTCTCCGGGGTGAGGATGTAGCTGTCCTTTAGGCGCAGATAGTCCTCCTCGTTGAAAAACCGCTCCCGCTGGACACGGGTCATATAGAGGATATCCAGCTCCGGCATCACCTCATCCAGAGAGGTAGACTGGATGTAGGGGATGTTCCTGCTCTTGATGTACTGCTCCTTGACGTAGCGGGGCAGCTTCAGCTCCTCCGGAGAGATGAGCACGAAGCGGATGCCGGTATAGCGGCTCATGGCGGCCACCAAAGAGTGGACGGTGCGGCCGAATTTCAAGTCGCCGCACAGGCCGATGGTCAGATCGTCGAAGCGGCCCTTCTCCCGGTGGATGGTCAGCAGATCCGTCAAGGTCTGGGTGGGGTGGTTGTGGCCACCGTCTCCGGCGTTGATGATGGGTACCAGCGAGTGGCGGGAGGCCACCAGCGGAGCACCCTCCTTGGGGTGGCGCATGGCGATGATATCGCTGTAACAGCTGACGGTGCGGATGGTGTCGGACACGCTCTCGCCCTTGGCGGCGGAGGAGCTGCTGGCGGAGGAGAAGCCCAGCACCTGCCCGCCCAGACTCAGCATGGCGCTCTCGAAGCTGAGACGGGTGCGAGTGGAGGGCTCGAAGAACAGGGTGGCCAGTATTTTGCCGTCGCACTTGTGGGCATAGGCGGCGGGATGGTCGATGATGTCGCAGGCGGTGCTCACCAGCTCCATGATCTCCTCCGGGGACAGCTGCAAAATGTCGATGAGATGGTTCATACGGTTCATTCTCCTTTTCTGATCCAGTTTTCGTCGGAGGGGTCATCCCGGAAGGCCAGCAGCCGGGCCACGTCCCCCCGCGTGATGTATCCCTGCTGGACACCCACCTGAGCGATGGTGTCCAGATCGGTGAGGCTGACGCACTTGACACCGGCCTCGGCCAGCCGCTGGCGGCCCTTGGCCATGCCGTAGGTGAAGATGCTGATGACGCCCAGCACCTCCGCTCCGGCGGCCCGCAGGGCGGCCACGGTGTCCAGCACGCTGCCACCGGTGGAGATCAGGTCCTCGATGACCACCACCCTCTCGCCGGGGGTCAGCTTGCCCTCGATCTGGTTCCTGCGGCCGTGATCCTTGCTGCCGGAGCGGACGTAGCCCATGGGCAGGCCCAGCAGGTGGGCGGCGATGGCGGCATGGGCGATACCGGCGGTGGCGGTACCCATGAGCACCTGCGCCTCCGGGTACTCCCGGCGGACGGTGTCGGCAATGGCCTGCTCCACCTCGTTCCGGGCCTCCGGGGCGGTGAGGATCAGGCGGTTGTCGCAGTAGATGGGGCTTTTGATGCCGCTGGCCCAGACAAAGGGCTCGTCGGGCCGCAGAAACACCGCTCCGATGGAGAGCAGGTGTCGGGCAATGTGGGTGCGGATGTTGTCCATAAGTTCCTCCTATTCCTGCAGCAGAAGCTGCTTGAGCTCGTGAAGATCGGCGGCCAGATAGTCGGCTCCGGCCTTTTCCAGTTCCTCCCGGCCGCCGTAGCCGTAGAGAACGCCGATGGCGGGCAGACCGTTTTCATGGGCGCCGGCGACGTCGAAGCGGCGGTCGCCCACCATGACGGCGGGGCCGTCTGTGCCGCTGCGGCGCAGGGCGTCGGCCACCACGCTGCCCTTCTGCGCGCTGGCCCGGTCCTCCCTCTGTGCGCCGCAGATGCGGTGGAAGTAAGCGGCCAGACCGAAGTGCTCCATGATGCGCAGGGCGAATTCCTCCGGCTTGGAGGTGGCGATGACCAGCTTCAGACCGGCTCCTTGCAGGCTCTCCAGCAACTCCGCCATGCCCTTGTAGGGGATGTTCTCCGCCCAGCCCTGCCGGGAGAAGTACGCCCGGAAGTCCTCCACGGCCCGATCCGTCTGCTCCTCCGTCAGGCCGAACAGCTCCGGGAAGCTCTCGTGGAGGGGAGGGCCGATGAAGGAGGTGAGGGTATCGGGGTCAGCGATGATGCCCTGCTGCCGCAGGGCGTAGGCCACGGCGCAGGTGATGCCCTCCTTGGGGTCCGTCACCGTGCCGTCCAGATCGAAAAGTACCGTATTCCAGCGCATCAGTCCACAAACTCCTTTACACAGCGGCGATAGGCCGCCACAGGGTTCTCAGCCTGCGTGATGGGGCGGCCCACCACGATGTAATCAGAGCCCAGCTCACGGGCCTTGGCGGGGGTGGTGACCCGCTTCTGATCCCCGGCATCCCCTCCGGCGAACCGGACACCGGGGGTCACCGTCAGGAAATCGGCTCTGCAGTGCCGGTGGATGGCTCCGGCCTCCAGCGGGGAACAGACCACACCGTCCAGCCCCGCCGCAGCGGCGTTGGCGGCGTAGCTGAGCACCACCTCCTCCAGCGGAGCGTGGATCAGCAGCTCCCGCTCCATGCGCTCCTGATCGGTGGAGGTCAACTGGGTGACGGCGATGAGCAGAGGGCGGGTGCCGTCGGGGCGGGTGAGGCCCTCCAGAGCGGCGGTCATCATGGCGGCGGTACCGGCGGCGTGGAGGTTGATGATGTCCACATCCAGCGCCGACAGGGCGGCCATGGCCTTTCTCACCGTGTTGGGGATGTCGTGGAGCTTCAGATCCAGAAAGATGCGGTGGCCCCGGCGGCGGATCTCCCGGACGATGGCGGGACCCTCGGCGTAAAACAGCTCCATGCCCACCTTGACGAAGGGCTTCTCCTCTGTGAAGCGGTCCAGAAAAGCCAGTGTTTTCTCCCGGCTGTCGAAGTCCAGTGCAATGATAACGTCTTTACCCATGATGTGCTCCTCCTATGATATCCGTAAGCTGCTGAATGCCGTACCGCTCCATGGCGGCAGGCAGGTCCTGTATGATTTTCCGGCAGGCGCAGGGCTCCACCAGATTGGCGGCTCCCACGCCCACGGCGGTGGCCCCGGCCAGCATCAGCTCCAGCACGTCCTCGGCGGTGCTGACGCCGCCCATACCCACGATGGGAATGTCCACGGCCTCGTAGACCTGATACACCATCCGCACCGCCAGCGGAAAGATGCCGGGGCCGGACATTCCGCCGGTGCCGTTGGCCAGCAGGGGACGGCGGCGCTTCAGATCGATCCGCATCCCCGGCAGAGTATTGATAAGGCTGACACCGTCGGCCCCGGCCTCCTGACAGGCCCGTGCCACGGCGGCGATATCCGCCGCAGCCGGGGAGAGCTTCATGATGACCGGCTTTTTCGTCACGTCACGGACGGCCCGTGTGACGGCGGCTGCCGTCCGGGGGTCTGCGCCGAAGGCGGCTCCGCCGCCGTGGACGTTGGGGCAGGAGATATTCACCTCCAGCCAGCCTACCTGCTCCGCCCCGTCCAGCTGCCGGCATACTTGGGCGTATTCCTCTATGGAAAAGCCGCTGACGTTGGCCATTACCGGCTTGTGAAAGACCTCCCGCAGACGGGGCAGCTCCTCCCGGATGACGGCCTCCACACCGGGGTTTTGCAGCCCCACAGAGTTCAGCAGGCCCCCGGCGTACTCAGCGATGCGGGGGGTGGGGTTTCCGTACCGGGGGGTGAGCGTCGTCCCCTTGAAGGAGAAGGTCCCCAGACAGTTGATGTCGTAGATCTGTGCAAATTCATACCCATAGCCAAAGGTGCCGCTGGCGGGGATGACGGGATTCTCCAGCGGCAGGCCGCAGAGGGTGACGGCGGTATTTACCATACGATCTCCTCCCTTCGCAGGACGGGGCCGTCCTTGCAGATGCGCTTGTGGCCGTACTTGGTGCGGCAGGTGCAGCCCATGCAGGCCCCGAAGCCGCAGCCCATGCGCTCTTCAAAGCTGAACTGCCCATCGGTGCGGCAGCGCTGCCACACGGCGTGGAGCATGGCCTCCGGCCCGCAGGTATAGAGGTGGGTGTAATTCACGCCCTCCATGCCGTCGGTGACAAGGCCGCAGGTCCCGGCGCTGCCGTCGGCGGTGAGGAGGCGGACGGTGACGCCCAGCGCATGCAGCTCCTCCGCCAGAAAAATATCTGACGCCCGGTTGTAGCCCAGCACTGCCGTGACCTGACGATGCTCCGCCGTTAGGCGGCGGGCCAGTCCGTACAGGGGCGGGATGCCGACGCCGCCGCCCACCAGCAGGGGACGCTCCCCGGCGAGAGATGTGTCGTAGCCGTTGCCCAGCCCTGTCAGCACATCCAGCTCCGTTCCGGCGGGGAGATGGGTCATGGCCGCCGTGCCGTGGCCCAGCACCTTATAGATAAGGGTGGCGGCACCGGGCTCCCAGTCGCAGACGGAGATGGGGCGGCGCAGGTAGAAGCCGGAGAGCTTCAGGTTTACGAACTGACCGGGGGCCGTGATGGCCTCCGTGTCGCCGGCAAGGCGCAGCCGGTAGGTGTCCGGCGTCAGCGGCATATTTTCGGTAATGGTCCATGTGACCTGCTTCATGTGCGGTCCTCCTTGGAAAAGAGATCACCGTCCTGCCAGACGGGGCGGCCGTTGCAGACCGTCAGCAGGCAGCGGGCCTGTACCGGCCAGCCGGTGAAGGGGGTGGCCTTCCCCTGAGAGAGGAAGTCCGCCGGGTCGATGGGATACGAAGCCGACAGGTCAAAGACCGTGAAATCGGCGTGGGGGCCATCCAGCTCCCCCTGCGGGAGGCCGAAGCGGCGGCAGGGAGCATCGTGGAGCAGCTCCATCAGGCGGGGGAAGGAGAGCAGGCCCGGCTTTACCAGATAGGTATACAGCAGGGGGAAGGCGGTCTCCAGCCCCACGATGCCCATGGCGCTCTTCTCCAGCCCGCGGGACTTCTCCTCGGCGCTGTGGGGGGCGTGATCGGTGGCGATCATGTCGATGGTGCCGTCGGCCAGCCCCTCCAGCAGGGCCTCCCGGTCGGCGGGACTGCGGAGCGGGGGATTTATCTTGAAGCGGCCGTCCTCCTGCAGCATGGTTTCGTCCATCAGCAGATAGTGGGGGGCCGTCTCACAGGTGACGTCCAGCCCCTCCGCCTTGGCCCGGCGGATCAGGGCCACGCTCTCCTTGGTGGAGATGTGGCAGACGTGGTAGCCGCAGCCGGTCTGGCGCACCAGCTCCAAATCCCGCCGGATCTGCCCCCACTCGCTTTCGGAGCAGATGCCCCGGTGGCCGTGGGTGCGGGCGTAAGCCCCGTCGTGGATGTAGCCCCCGTGGAGGAGGGAGTTGTCCTCGCAGTGGGCCACGATGAGCTTATGAAGCCCCTTGGCGGTTTCCATGGCAAGGCGCATCTGCGCCTCGCTCTGCACACCTCGCCCGTCGTCGGAGAAGGCCGCCACATAGGGGGCCATGGCCGCCATGTCCGACAGTTCCTCCCCCAGCTGGCCACGGGTGATGGAGCCATAGGGCAGCACCCGGATGGCGGCATCCCGACGGATCAGGGCCAGCTGCTGCTCCAGATGGGGCAGGTTGTCCGGCACCGGGTCCAGATTTGGCATGGCACACACCGTGGTATATCCGCCGTGGGCGGCGGCTTGGGTGCCGCTGGACATGGTCTCCTTATAAGAAAAGCCCGGTTCACGAAGATGTACGTGTACATCAACGAAACCAGGACATATCACAAAAGAAGAGGCGGGAATATGAACGGGAGAAACACTGGCGCCGTGTCGGATTTCAAAAGAGAAAACAGCATCCCCACGGGTGAGAACACCTCGGCGGAATATCTGGGCATCCTGAAAAACGACGGTCACGGTCATCACCTCCGCATGGCAAATTTTTATTAGATTACCACACAGCAGGCCGCTTGTCAAGACGGGCCGCCACGATTTTTGTCACATTTTTCGTTGCGTTTTGACCGGGGATATGATACCATGCAGAAAAAACCACAGCGGCGCAGTGCTGTGCCGGGAAGGAGCCTTTATGAAAAAAACGCCCAAACCCAGAGATACGGTCCAGCGGCTGAAGGAGACCATTCACAAGCAGCCGGCGGTGTTCGCCGTATATTTGGCCCTGCGGTTGATCGTGCTGGCGGAGCTGGCAATGTCAATCATCCGGGGCGAATATGAAAGTGCCTTCATCTGCCTGCTGGTGCTGGCGCTGTTCATCCTGCCGTTTTTCATTCAGCAGAACTTTGGTATCCAACTGCCGTCGGTGCTGGAGATTATTATCCTGCTGTTCATTTTCGCAGCGGAGATACTGGGGGAGCTGGAGTGTTACTTCATCACCTACCCCAACTGGGACTCCATGCTCCACACCACCACGGGCTTCCTCTGCGCCGCCACGGGCTTTGCCCTTATCGACATCCTGAACCGCAACAGCCGCATCAAGTTCCAGCTGTCGCCGGTATATGTGGCGCTGGCGGCCTTCTGTTTCTCCATGACCGTGGGGGTGCTGTGGGAGTTTTTCGAGTTCGGCATGGACCGGGTGTTCCATCTGGATATGCAGAAGGACACCGTGGTGCAGAGCATTACCTCCGTGATGCTGGACCCCACCAACAGCAACACCCCCATCACCATCGACGGCATCCACTCGGTGGCCGTCAACGGCACGGATCTGGGCTTTGACGGGTATCTGGATATCGGGCTGTACGATACCATGGAGGATCTGTTCGTCAACTTCATCGGTGCCGTGACCTTCAGCGTCATCGGCTACTTCTACATCAAGCACCGGGGCAAGGGAAAGCTGGCGCAGGCATTTATCCCCACCCTGTCGGAGGACGAGGACAAGGAGGCATCGCTGCCGGAGGGAGACCCCGGAGCGCCGCCGGAATCGGAATAACGACAAAGAGGCAGGTACTTTTGTGCCTGCCTCTTTTGCTATAGGGGGTCAATCGTCCTGCTCCATATCGTATTCCAGCACAGCGCCGGTATAGGCATCGATGACATATTCGTACTCCATGCCATCCGCCTTGAATTCCACCTCGTATACCCAGCGGCCATCCTCGTCATCCAGCTCCACATCCGTGTCGTAGACCTGACTCTCTGACACACCGGCGTGGGTCAGGGCAGCGGCCTTGGCAGCGGCGTGGCCGATCTGCCCGGTGGGCTGGGCACTGCCGGTGGGCTGGGCATCGTCGTCATCATCATGGTCATCATCATGGTCATCGTGGTCATCCGCATCGTCGTGACTGTCCGGCTCCACATAGGAGGTGAGCACAGCGCCGGTATAGGCATCGATGCGATACTCGTACTCCGTACCGCTGCGGTCCTCCAGCTCCACCTCGTAGTGGGCGGGAACCTCGTCCAGCTCAGCGTCCACCTCCTGCTTGGTCAGCTGGTCGGCGGACTGCCCGCAGGTGAGCAGGGCAATCTCCAGTGCTCGCTCCATGCCGATGGGCATGGCAGGAGCGCCGGTCTCGGCCAGATCCTTCAGCTCACCGATGGAGAGCCTGGACAGTTCCTCAAAGGACAGACTGTCGTTCAGGGCGAGGATACGGTTCACCAGCGCCGCCTTGCCGGTGGAGATGTGGTGGTCCTTGGCCTGCTTCTCCAGAGACGTGTCCTGCGTGACCGTCTGGGTCAATACGGAGGCCTGAGAGGCGCTGTCCCGCAGGATGCCGTCCACGGCGGCGGAGAGGTCCTGCTGCAGTCGGTGAGCCCGGCTCTGATCCCGATCCTCTACGGAGATCATGATGGCGGAGGAGATGCTCTCCAGATAGCCGTTGCGGACCAGACTGCCGACGATGGCGTTTACTGCCACATCCAGCTTGGCCCCCTTCAGATCCTCGCCGTCGCCCATATCCGCCAGAATGGCATGGGCGTCGTCGTTCATAGGCACGCAGGCCAGAACCTTTTCATTTTGGTTGACCCGCAGTTCGATGCTGGGGTTGACGTCGATGGAGACCACGGAGGCCACAGCATTGGCCTGCCGCAGAAACAGCCCGCCGCCGCACAGCAGCAGAAGGGCCAGACAGGCCGCCATCGCCATCCATTTTTTCAGGGAGTGAGGTTTTGTTTTCATGGGGATTTCCGTTCCTTTCCGCTTCTCACAGCGGGAGAGAACGCCGTCCACGTCATGGGGGGCTGTTTTTTCCAGCGCTTGTGCAAGGCACTGCTCCAGCTTTTCATTTGTCATGGGCGTTATCTCCTTCCAGATCAGCACGCATTTTTCGGATTGCTCGGTGATACTTCGACAGGACGGTGGGGAGGGGCAGCTCCAGCAGAGCGGCGATCTCCCGGTGCTTTAGCCCGGTGACGGCATGGAGCAGTACGATGCGCCGCTCCTCCTCCCCCAGATGGGACAGAACGTGCTGCAGCAGCGTTCGCTCCTCTGTGGTCAGACCGGTCTCCTGCTGGGGAATGGCGTCCCATTCTGCCTCGCTGAGAACGGCGTGGCGCTCCGTGCGCCGCAGGCGCATCAGACACAGATTCCGGCAGACCGTCAGCAGCCAGCCCATGGGAGAGCCGGTGGGGCGATACTGCGGGGCGTGATCCCACACATGAACGAATACATCCTGCGTGATATCCTGTGCGTCGTGGGTGTTTTTCAGGTACGACAGCGACAGACCATACACCGCCGTTCGGGTGAGATGGTAGAGCTGCGCCAGCGCATCCTGCTGCCCGGCGGCGATGGCGGCCAGCAGCTCCGTCAGATGAGCACTGCTGCCGGCATATTCGGTTGTGGCGGGCCATGCAGTCATAGGCTTTTATCTCCTGTCATCCCTGTAATGCGTGGAGATTCGGTTTTATTGCGTGAAAAATAAAAAAATTTGCCAAGCCCGCAAAGAAGGACTCTGCAGGCCTGACAGACAGCTTAATTGTTGCCGGTGGGGATATAGGGCAGCAGGGCGGCGGCCACGCCGGAGATGGGCATGGTCTGCAGCCAGATACGTCCGGGACCGGTGAGGACGGTGTTGAAAAGGCCCTCGCCGCCCAACAGCTTGTTCTTCATGCCGGGAACCTGACGGATCTCCATCTGCACCCCGGCGGTGAAGCCCGCCACGTTGCCGGTGTCCACCACGATCTGCTGACCCGGCTGGAGGTCATACTCCACCAGCGTGCCGTCGATCTCGGCAAAGGCCATGCCGCTGCCGCTGAGGCGCTGCATGATGAAGCCCTCGCCGCCGAAGAGGCCTGCGCCCAGCCGCTGGTTGAAGTGGATGGACAGCTCTACTCCCGGCACGGCGGCCAGAAAGGCGCTCTTCTGGAGGATCATATCGTGGCCGGGAGTGATGGCGATCTCCTTGATCTGGCCGGGGAAGCTGGAGCCGAAGGCGATCATCCCGGCGCCGTGAGCGGTGTAGATGTTCTGGAACATACTCTCGCCGGAGAACATTTTAGAGAACATCCGCCCCAGTCCACCGCCATGGGTCTGCATCTCCATATTAGGGCTCATCCAGACCATGGAGCCACGCTCCGTGACCATCTGCTCGCCGTTTTCCAGCTGACAGATCACCACGGGGAAGGGAGTGCCTTTGATTTCATAACGCATGGTGGTATCCTCCTTACGATTTTCCGGCAGAGAAGGGAAGAACCTCCGCCGTGTGTTTCCTGGTATGGCTCCAGTATAGCAGAGAAACGGAACGAAAGGAAGAAGAAAATATACCCGAAGCCTTACACTTTGCAAGAAGCGGCTCAGGACTCCGTCGTCTCCGGCTCCTTGCGGAGGGCCTTGACGAAGCAGAGGAAGTACACCAGATGCTCTGTCTGCCGCGCCGACAGCGTGCTCCATTTTGCGGGCATCCTTGGCAGCGGTGGCCTCGCTGACGCCCAGCCGGATGAGAAAATCCCGGAGCATTTGATTTTATTCGTAGATGCTCTGAGCGACCCCGCTCCCCAGAGCCGTCAGATGGATGGTCTTGGCTGGCGCTGCCTCGCAGAGAGGCGTTGCCCATGGAATACTGCTGCGGATTGCTGGCGTTTTTGATGTGCTCCCGGAAGAGAAGAAAGGGGAAGGAGTAGCAGCCGTCGGAGAGACAGCGTCACAGGACAGCTCCACAGAACTGCTTCTGGTCCCGCAGCTCATACTTCACCCGGTAGCGCTCCTCTGTGGCCCGGACGGCCTCCATGGTGCTGTCAGAGCAGTAAAACGCCCAGTAAAAGGAATCCCGCTGGGCGCTCTCCAAGTCCACCTCCCCAGAGAAGGGGTGCAGTGCGCTGGTGGATGCGGCCAAGGTGGTGACGGAGCTGGAGCGCATCGAGTATGTGGAGGACCCGCATCTGGGCAAGGGCTCCCCTACTGCGTGGTGGAGATGCACGCAGACGGCGGGGCGTGCAGTGTGCCGGACTACGCCGTCATCAAGCTCTTCCGCCACATCGTGCGGGGAGAGGGGCCGGACACCATCGTCCGGGGGATCGACGAGGCCATCCAGGCGCTGCCGGAGGGGTATGACACGGTGTGTACGGACGGGATATTCTCTCAGGGGGAGTGGCAGCTGCTGTCCATTGCACGGGCCGCAGCGGCAGACCCCGCTGTGCTGCTGCTGGATGAGATCACCGCCAATCTGGATGCCGAGACGGAGGCCCGTGTACGGGAGGCCCTGCGTCAGGCCTCCCGTGGGCGCACCGTCCTCTCCGTTTCCCACCGCATCTATGAGAGTCTTGGCGGCAGGACTGTGGAGATCCGGCCCCAAGAACAGTAAATGCCGGGAGTGCAGCCCCGGAGGCCATGGGGCCTCCGGGGCTGTAAAAAACCGGGGAAAGAAGCGGTTGACAGTGCCGATGGGTTCTGCTATGATGGGCTGTGGTCAAAAAAGACCTATTTCAGCCATCAACGGAGGTGAATGTTCATGGATAGCTGCGGAAGTACAGGACGAAGCCGGGTATGCGGCCCGCAGAGACACAGGGTGTGGTCATCCATGGACAGGAGCTGACCACATTCTACTTTGTCGTGTCCTTCTGCACCGCACCGGAGACGTCTTGCTGTGGCAACTATCTCTGAGGCGGTGTATTTTTGCGCCCATTTTGCCCAAAGTAGCGCCAAAGGAGGACAAGAATATGATGAACAGAATGGTAAACAAGGAGTTCGCACAGGAAATCGCAGCGGTCATCCGCACGGCCCAAAACGGGGACCGTCTGCCGGAGCTACTGAAGCACTATCACCAGCGGGATGTGGCCAAGGCCGTCACCCTGCTGACGGATGCGGAGCGGGAGAGGTTGTTCCGGCAGCTGGATGCCCGGACGCTGGCAGAGATATTCCCCTATCTGGACGATGCCTCCCGCTTCCTGGCGGAACTTCCGGCGGATCTGGCGGCGGCGGTGATCACCGACATGGACACGGCGGATGCGCTGGATATGCTGCGGGAGCTTCCGGCGGAGAAGAAGCAGGCTCTGGCCGCCCATCTGGACGACGACACCCGGAAGGATGTCCGGCGGCTGCTGGCCTTTCATCAGGAGGAGATCGGCAGCCGCATGAGCGGCAATTTCGTCTGCATCCCGGACACACTGACCGTCTGCGGCGCCATGAACGAGCTGGTGCGGCAGGCCGGTGAGCACGACAATATCTCCACGCTGTATGTGGTGGACGGCAGCGGCGTCTTTGCCGGGGCCATCGACCTGAAGGATCTGATCATCGCCCGTGAAAACGATCCGCTGAGCGGGATCATCCGCCGCAGCTATCCCTATGTGTTGGCCCATGAAAAGGTGGAGGACTGCATCGACCGGATCGCAGAGTATGAGGAGGATTCCCTGCCGGTGCTGACGGAGGACGGAAGGGTCGCCGGTATCCTCACCGCTCAGGATCTGGTGGAGCTGGTGGATGACGCCATGGGCGATGACTACGCCAAGCTGGGCGGCCTGACCTCGGAGGAGGACCTCCGGGAGCCTGCCGCCGTCAGTATGAAAAAGCGTCTGCCGTGGCTCATCGTGCTGCTGTTTCTGGGTATGGGCGTCTCGTCGGTGGTGGGCATCTTCGAGTCCGTGGTGGCGGTGCTGCCCATCGTTATCTGCTTCCAGTCGCTGGTGCTGGATATGGCGGGCAACGTCGGCACCCAGTCGCTGGCCGTCACCATTCGTGTCCTCATGGACGAGAACCTTACCCTGAAGGAGGAGCTGGCCCTGCTGGGCAAGGAGATGCGGGTAGGTCTTCTCAACGGCGGGTGCCTGGGACTCATGGCGCTGGCGGTTTTAGGGGTCTACATCCATGTGTGCAAGGGCTATGCGTGGGGGCCGGCTTTCCTGATCTCCGGCTGCGTTGGAGTGTCGCTGGTGGTGGCCATGGTGATCTCCAGCCTTGTGGGGACGATGGTTCCCATGCTGTTTCATAAGATCCACATCGATCCGGCGGTGGCCTCCGGCCCGCTGATCACGACGGTCAACGATCTGGTGGCCGTGGTGACCTACTATGGACTGGCCCTGCTGTTTCTGGTGAATGTGTTCCATCTGTGAAAAAAGAAGTACCCCTGTAACCTGACGGTTACAGGGGTACTTGTCATAACGCAACACGATCCGCATGGAGGTATACGCTTTTTTTCGCAACTGCCCGCAGGGACAGATGCTGCCAGTCGTTCTGACTGCTGCAGTCCGGATTGACGTTGGCGATCTCCTCGCCCTCCGTACCATCCGAATACTAAAAACGCAGCACGATCCTGAATCTGCGGCTTGTGCCGGAGGTCAGCGGCACGGAATCACCTTTGGCCCAGCATCCTAATGCATGGACATCTCCAGCGCTGCCGGAAATAAGAATGTTTTGATAAGCCTGTTTGATAGAACTACTCCCAGTGCTCTCCGGTTTTTCCGGATTCTACCCAATCCTGCATTCTGAACATGATGCCCTTGTTCTTATTGGCCTCATACCATGTCTGGACAATAGGGGCGATATATCGTTTTCCGCCCTGATTCACAGCCTGATGAACTTCTACATCGGCACCACACAGGCTGGGGACAACAAATTTGTCTCCCTGATGCTGGTCTGTGCCCGCCACATGGCGAAGGCGGGCACCCAGTGGGGCTGCAAGAAATACATGAACAGGAAGCATTTGGAGGCGGCTCTAGATGACGTCTCTATTGCCGGCTGACTTCACTCAGCCGGAGCCTGCAAACAATTTTGCGCATAAATCTTGACGGGACCCCCACCCTTGTAAAGAGCCGATATGGAGCAGACGCGGATAAGGTCCGCCCGTCGGGGCAAAAGGAAAAACGGCAGGCATCCTGCGATGCTTGCCGTTTTTTTGCGAAAGACGGGCAATAAGGTGCGTAAACAGGGGTAAAAGCGAAGAAAAGGCGCTTGATGAGCAGTCTATTCATCATCCTCTGTGATCAGTTATAGTATAAGGCTGCTTTATTTCATAAAAAATCCCTCCTGTCAGATACAGTGTACCCGATAGGAGGGAGCTTTGCGAATGTGCACCGCACACTCGATTGATATTATGTTATCTTACCCTTTTTCTTCTGCTATATACAGCAGTTCCTGCTAAAGCGAACACGCTTACCGCCAACAGTGCAATCCACAATGCCATATGGCTGTTATCTCCGGTCTGAGGTGAATCGCCCGGATCAGAGGGAGTGCCGCCGCTGGCCTTTTCACCGAGGACATAATACGGACTGCCGTCTGTGGTAAAGGTTATCGTACCGTTTTTCACATCGGCTGAAAGCAGCGATAAACTGCCATCGGATTTCAGAGAATAGACAACGGGGTTTTGCAGTGTTTTTTCCGGCTTCATTGATACCGATATACCGTTGGTATTTATCAGGTTGCCGTTATTATCAAGATAATAGATATGGAACGCCTGCGGAGCTTTCATTTTACCGTCTGTTACGCCGGCGATCCAGTCAAGCGCTTCCTTTTCGGTGATGGGGTCGATCACAAGCCGTCCCTTGGTTTTATCCGCATCGCTTATCCCGACTTCCGTGCCGTCCGGCAGGGTAGCCGAGCCTTCGCCGTCCTCATCTGTCGGGACTGTGTTCCACACGGTATTATCCACATACTTCACATACACACCAATGTCTTTTTGCTCTGTGTCGGTGTTCAGATTTGCTTCGGCGGCAAAGGCGGTCATCCCGCAGGAGAGCACAAGCACCGCTGCGGACATAGCCGTTATAACCTTTTTTAATAGTGAGTACCTTTTCATTCACTTATTCCTCCCACAGTAACATTCAAGGATACCGAGCCTGCGCTTTCGTAGGTTTCCGGCTCATATCCCATGATTTTCAGTTTTATATTCTCGCCTAAGGCAAGTGTTTTATCCAGTGTTACGGTCTTTACATATTCGCCGGGTTTCAGTAGTCCCGTTTCGCCCAAAATGTTGCCGTCCGTATCCAGCACACGCAGCTTGAGATATTTTTCATTGCCCTCGGTGTTGGTAAAGTAGACAGTCAGATCCTGTCCGTCAACTGTCGGCACACCGCAAACAGAAACACGGTACGCCATACCCTCCTTGTAAAGCTCGGTGTAGCCCATGCTTTCTTCTACCTCCGGTGTACCTTGCACGGCGGCGGCTTCAAAGGCGGGCGGTACAAATTCCGGCGTTTTCGGAATACACAGCGCCGTTATCATGACAATCAGAAGCACGGCAAACACACCAAAGAGGATAGGCAAGGTATAATCTTTATTCTTTTTAGAATTTGCCTTTATACTCAATATATTTTCCTCGCTTTTTGCATTTCTATTGCTCTCCTATATAGGCACAGGGCTTGACTATGCCCATATAGGAAAGGTCAAGGCAGGGCAGGTTACCCTGCCTTGACAATAATATATGGAATTACTCAGCCTTTGCGATGGCTACGGTGATGGTGCCGAGGGTTTTGTCTGCGTCGATTGCCGCACCGCTGATGCCGAAGTTTGCGGTAGCGGTGGGAGCGTTTGCAACCTCTGTGCCCTCTGCTGTGGCAAGTTCAAGAACGTTGTCATTTTCGGTACCGCTGGCTTCGGTGAAGGTACCGACTACGCCGGTAACATTTGCAGTAAAGCCAAGCGTTGCGTTCACAGCCACATTGGAATGATTGGTGACGGTGATGGCGGGTGTGTTGTTCGACCAGCCGCCCTCTGTTGCGCCTTCATAGGTGTGGTTTGCAGGGTTCCATGTACCCTGCGATGCGCCTGTGTAGGTGAAGTCCATAGCATCCCAAGCAATATCTGCGGAGATTATTTCGTCCGCCGCCGCGCCGGGAGTGTAGGTGCCGGATATCTCAATATTATATTTTCCCTTTCCGTTTCCGGTGGATGGGTTTTCGGTAAGTGTTGGAATTAAAGTAAGATGCAATGTACTTTCTTTTTGGATATTGTAATCAGCAAGCGTTTTGCCGTCATCAAGCTCTTTGCCTGCAAAAAGCAATCTTTGCTGAACAGACGGAATCCCCGTTTTTTCCTCTATCTTTCCCTTAACAGCTTCTATCGAATCGCCTGATTCTACCTCGATGGTATATGTAGTTTCGGCGTTGATTGGTTTCACATATATTTCCATAGCAAATGCCGTCATAGAAAGAGAGAGCACCAACACCATTGTGAGAATAAAGGTGCAAATTTTCTTCATAAGCGTTTATCCTTTCCGAATTATTACCGTTACCCTTTAGGCATAGGTCAAGGAAGAGCAGGTCGCCCTGCCTTGACAAGAACTAAGTGGAATTACTCAGCCTTTGCGATGGTCACGGTGATGGTGCCGAGGGCTTTGTTTGCGTCTATTGCTGCACCGCTGATGCCGAAATTTGCGGTTGCGGTAGGAGCGTTCGCAACCTCTGTGCCTTCTGCTGTGGCAAGGTTCAGAATGTTGTCGTTTTCGGTGCCGCTGGCTTCGGTGAAGGTACCGACTACGCCGGTAACATTTGCAGTAAAGCCAAGCGTTGCGTTCACAGCCACATTGGAGTGATTGGTGACGGTGATGGCAGGGGTGTTGTCCGACCAACCGCCCTCTATTGCGCCTTCATAGGCGTGGGTAACGGGGTTCCATGTCCCCTGTGATGCGCCTGTGTAGGTGAAGTCCATAGCCTCCCAGGCAACGTCTACAGAGATTATTTCGTCCGCCGCTGTGCCGGGAACAAAGGAACCGTTTACGGTGATTTCGCGGTCTTCATTTCCTGCCGCAGGAGTGCCAAGTTCGCAGCCTACAAAGAGTGCAATAGGTGTGCCGTAGCTTGTCGCCAGGTAACAATCCTGCGGTGTTTTACCGTTTACGGTGACAGCCGGCACCTCCATCAGACCCTTGTTGTCCAGCTCGATAGCGAACTCATAGCGCATGTCGGCTTGGAACACCTCGTCGTCGTTAATCGGATTCCACATGTCGTGCATTCCGTCAAAGTCGTATATCCTCCAATCACTAAACCGAATATCGGCCTCGCTGAATGTGACGCCCGGGATTGTAGAGACAAAGTTGACCTTGCAGTCTGCCGGCATTTTGCCAACCTGAAAGCCGCTGACTATAATCGCAAGGCTGTCCGGCTCCTGTGCAAAGGCGGTTGCCGGGAAAAGCGCCAGTACCATGGAAAGGATTATCATAATACCAAATAATCTTTTTTTCATTGAATATTCCTCCTTTAAAATAAAACTTACTTCGTGATTTTAACTGTTATCGTACCGACCTTGGTGAAATCGGTCATTGTACTGCTCGGTGTGCCGCTGAGCTTGAGAGCGGCGGTAACATAGTCGGCAGCGCTTACCTGTCCTTCAACACCCGCTGCAAGGGAAACTGCACCGGTGCTGTCGGCGGTTTTGTTGTTGTCGTATGTAAAGGCACCGGTCAGGGTGTTGCCGCTTTCCGGCGCATAGGTAAAGGTGGCTTTCACATCCACATTGGAGTGATTGGTGACCTTCACGGTGTTGCCGTTCTCGCTCCAGCCGCTGGTGGCGCCCGTCACGGTGTACTGATGGGTTTGTGCATCCCAGACCTTGGTGCCGCCCACAGAGTAGGTAAATTCCATATCGCCCCATTCAATATCAGCGCTGATAACATCGGGTGTGGAGACTCCGTCCACATACTTTGCGTTGACGGAAATATCCTTACTGCCGCCGTCTGTTGTTACGGTGTCATCTGCCGCAAAGGCGGTTACGGACATCGAAGCAAGCATTGCGACTGCAAGAAGTATTGTAAATAATTTTTTCATAACGGTATGTTCCTTTCAGATTGTTATAATTTTGTGTTGAAAAATGCGTTTATCACCACTTAACGGGTTTTCCGTACTCGTCGTAGTGCCAAAACGTTCCAATGTATTCGCCGGTTCTTGGGTTTACGGCAGGTTTTTCATCGCTGTAGTAATAGACTACTGACGATTCCGCACGGAATGTCCAGCCAACATCTGCGTATGTAGGGACAAGGACCCGAACACTCCAACTCAATTTCACTGCTCTCAATTTATTCATACTTGTCACGAGAACAGTCCCACCCAAGTCGTCAAATATATATTGAATTCCTTCAGGCATATAATATACACCGCTGGTAATTGAACGGTCACATATCGTGTTCAGCTGCGAGTTCTCTTCAAAGCGAACGGATATTCCGCTGCAACTGGCAAAGATGTATTGAGGTAACTTCTTTACACCCTTCGGAATCGTAATCTCCTTCAGCGAAGCACAAAAGCCAAAGGCTCTCCAACCAAGCTCTGTAAGATTCTTTGGCAGCTTTATTTCTTGTAAATCCGTTGCCCGATAAAATGCTTCATCTCCAATCCATGTCACACTATCCGGGATGTTTACACCAACCAAATTTACAAAATCCGCATAATCAGTTTCAAATCGGCAGAAAGCACGGTCCGCTATACCGACCGTTCCTTCCTTAACAGTAATTGTGGTGGGTTCGGTCAATTCACCTTGCGGATTGTATTTATAGAATATCTTTCCGATGTAGATTTCGCCCTTCGGAAGATTATTCGCCCAACTTGTACCGCTGAAAGCCAGATATCCCACATAGTTGAGTGAATCCGGGAAATCAAAATTGTCAATAGCCGAACAATTTTCAAACGCACCGACACCAATGTGTTCCAATCCTTCATTCAACACAACTGTTTTTAAGTTCGTACACTTAAAAAAAACTCCGTCCGCACTTTGACCTACTGCACAGCCAAGATAACGCAGAGAATCAGGGCAGGTGACTTTTTCTATTTTTGTATTCTCTCCGAATGCAAAGTCGCTGACAGCAACGGTTCCATCCTTAATTACGACATCCGTGTCCGAACCGTGATACTCATACAGCACTTTGTTGATATAGATAAAGCCATCCTCCGCATTGGCAAGCAGAGTGTTTTGATACGGTGTGTTCCTAAAAGCCCACATACTAATATCAATTACAGAATCTGGGATAATGACTTCGTTTAGATTATTACAATTTCCAAAAGCCATGTACCCTATCGCATTCACGCCATTACCCAAAATAACCTTTTCAATAGTAACTTGGCCTTCAAAAGCTTTATCTCCGATTGCTCCACCGTTTACCGTTACTTCCTTTAATGTATTTGGGATATATGAGTAGATCTTCTCGCCGTCAAAAGCTGAGGTTTTTCGATCACTATACATTTCATTTAGTAAACCATATACTAAATGCACATTATCAGTGTATTTTGTTCCGTAAGTAGAATAACCAAATAGATAATTTAACGGCAACTGGTATGAATCCGTTATTTCCTTTTTGCAATCTCCCAAGAACGGAACAGTCAGACTCTCCAGAGAGATACAATCAACAAAAACAGATGGGTTAATGTAGGTAACACCGTCGCCGATTACAATATTTGTAAGATTTGTGCAGTCATAAAACGCAAATGTATCCAGCGTGTCATTCTTCGCATAGCCGCCGGTTACGGTGATGTCTTTCAGTGTTGTCGGCAGGACTGTACCGCTTTCCTTATAGTTATTCGCACCAAAGGCATAGCCAATATAGGTCTGTTCGCCGTTGGAGCGGTTTCCGGCAAAGGGAACCGTGAGCTTTTCAAGGCTTGTGCAATCGGCTAACGCACCACGTTCAATCTCATAAATAAAGTCGGGTACCACAAGCTCGGTTACGGAGGTGTCCTTAACGCCTGTGATCTTCACTCTGCCGTAGCTGTCGGTCGTGTAAGTAAAGGCAGCAAGGTCGGCTTCGTTAAATGCCGGCTTGAAGGAAATGCTGACGGTTATCGTTCCAAGTGTAGCATTCTTTGTAATAGCTCCTCCGCTGATGCCGAAGTAAAAGGTTTTTGCGTCGGCTGCGGACTGTGCCGAGCCCTCTATTGCCGCACTCAGATTGGCACCCTGCTCGGCGGCAGACAGCGCCGTGTAGGTATCGCCGCTTTTGCTGTAGAAGGTGCCGGTGACACTTGCCGAAGGAGTAAAGCTAAGCTCCGCTACCACATCCACATTGGAGTGGTTTGTCATCGTGATTCCGGGCTTATTATCCGACCAGCCGCCGTTCTCGCCGCCTATGTAGGAGTGCGTGCCGGGATCCCATTGCTTTTCGCCCTCGGTGTATTTGAAGGACATTTCCTCCCAGCCGACATCCACCGATACGACTTCACCGGTGGAGGCGACGGAATATTCGCCCGCCACGTTGATTGTGCTGCTGCCGCCGCTGTTTTCTGCCGCATAGACCGTTGCCGTAGCAGAAAACACCAGAACAGAGACAAGCAGAATAGAGAGTAATCGTTTCATAATCGTTTTATCCTTTCCGATGTATTTTTACTTTTAACATTGATTCTTACTCGGTAACAGTCAATGTAAGTTCGCCCTTCGTATCGACCATCGCCTTTTCGCCGCTGTCGGGGTCATAAGCCCGAACAACCAGCTCGGCATTATAGCCACCGACCTGCAATTTGGATGCCGCATCCTTTTGAAGCTCCAGCTTGCTCACCTGGTTGCCCGGCGTGATCAGGTCGGATTTCGCCACCACCAAATCGTTCACCATAATCAGTATGGAAACATTCTGATTGGATGCGTTAGGGTTGGCGTAATAAAAGGTGACGGTTTTTTCAGAGAGATCGACCGTTGCCGCCGTGCCGTAGGTGACATTGATGGCACCGCCGCCTTCGGGACTGTCTAACTTGCCGCTGTCGTCACCGTCAATCGGGGTTTGGTTTGACTCAATCCCCTGCGGAGGATAGTCCGGCGAGATGTCGCCGCCCCCTCGGAAGAACAGCGCCCATATCGTAATGCCGATACAGATTGCCATACCGATACACAGTAGGATGATCAGCAGCTTGCGCTTTTTTTCTTTATCCATAGGTTTCTGATGGTTCATAGTATGTATTCTCCTCCTTATATCGGGTTAGAACTGCTGAGATTGCCGACACAAACGCCGGTACCCGACCTTGCTTTCGGGTTGTATTTCATAACAAAGAGTTCGAGGGTTTCCTTCAGCGTTTCTATCTGAGATTTCATATAGAACTCATCTTCAAACAGTGCGTAATGTACGCAGGCTCTTATCAGAATGAAAATCAGCGGCGTCAGCTTCTCATAGGGAATCCCCAGCTTTGGCTCTAAGCTCTTTGCGTATTCCGTATATCGTTCATCTACACCCTTAAAGAACTTCTGACCGTACTGCCTGTATTTCGGGTGGGTGTAGATTTGATACATCAGGCGGTATTTCTTGCCGTGCTTTTTTGCCGTCCAATAGGGTATCTCGTCAATAAACCGCCACAAGTCCTCCACATCCGTAGGGGCTTTCGCCATAAACTCATCTTCCACCTTACTCATACAGTATTCGGTGGACTTGATGATAAGGTCATCGAGGTTTTCAAAATACAGATACAGTGTCGCAACACTACAATCGCAGGCATTTGCGATAGCTTTTATTCCGACAGAGGAAAGTCCGTTCTCCGCATAGCAGGCGAAGCTATTTTCCATAATCTCAATTTGCTTTGCCCTGCGGGCTTCTTCATTTTGAGGGCGCAATATATTACCTCCTTCCCCGCAGCATAGTGAATGCTCGTTCAGATTATACCATATTAGCTTTGTTTTTTCAAGAGAGTAATGCAAAATTCATAGATTGTTTGAAGGTCTTTTTGCTTGCAGATGTACTGAGCGCTACACTTTCTTACTAAAAAAACAGGCAGAGTTGAACTGCTCATTGAACGGTTCAACTCTGCTGCTTCATTAATACTGTGGGATACCTTATGTAAAGAAAAGTATCACCAATTTGTGCTGTCATCAGTCTTTCTCCTTACAGTGTGAAGCTGCCTGCTTCCTTGCCGTCGATGGCAAAGGCGAACAGCGTTCCTTTGTTCACTGCTGCGAAGTATCCAGTCTCATCGTACTGCGCTGCATAGTGCTTTTCGATCATCTCCAGCGTTTCCTTCAGCTGCAGCATCGCCGCGAATTCGTGCTTGCAGTTGTAGCTGCAGAAGCAAGAACAGATCAGCCCGCTGATTTCACCGTTGCGGTATTCGAATTCCACCTCGTAGGGTTCGCTGCCCTCAACGATCGCGTAGCCCTTGGTGCCGTCAATGCTTATGTCTCAAATCAAACGACTGCAAACCATTGACGCGGACACGCTGCAAAGCACCGCTTACGAGCCGGTCTCCTTCGTGGTCGACGATCTGCTCCCCCAGGGACTGCACCTGCTGGCAGGCGCGCCGAAGATCGGCAAATCGTGGCTGGCGCTGTGGCTGTGTCTCTGCGCCGCGCAGGGCAAACCGCTCTGGACGTTCGCCACGCGCCCCTGCGAGGTGCTGTATCTCTGTCTGGAGGACAGCTTCCAGCGTATCCAAAGCCGCCTCTTTGATCTCACGGAGGACGCGCCGCCCACGCTGCACTTCGCCGTTATGTCCCAGCAGCTCCACAATGGACTGGTGGAACAAATCGAGCAATTCTTGAAGGAGCATCCGCAGACCAGGCTCATCGTCATCGACACGCTCCAGCGCATCCGCACCGCAGGCAATGACGCAAATCCCTACGCCAGCGACTACCGGGATATCGGCGTCCTCAAGCAACTTGCGGACAAGCACCGCATCGCCATTCTGCTGGTGCATCATCTGCGGAAGATGAATGACGATGATCCCATGAACATGATCTCCGGCACCACCGGACTCAGCGGCGCTACCGACAGCAACTTTGTCCTCCGCAAGAGTAAGCGCAGAGAGAACACCGCCACGCTCTACTGCACCGGACGGGACATCCCCTACCGGGAACTGGCACTGGAATTCGATGGCGAGGATCATGTCTGGAAACTGCTGTCAGATGACTGCGAACAGACGGAGCAGCCCAGCGAGCGGATTCTTTTTCTTCTCTCTGAACTGCTGCGCCGGCAGCCGGAGATCAGCGCCCCTGCCAAGGTGCTGTTAAAAAAGATCGACCCTGCCGGTACGGAGGGACTGACCCCCAACAGCTTCTCCCACCGAATCCGCAAAAGCGTTGACGCTCTAAGGAGAAACGGCATTACGGTGTCCTTCCGCAAGAGCAACGGCGACCGTCTGATCTGCCTGAAAAGGGTCGATGGTGTCGATAATCCCGCTGCCGAAAACATCGTCACCATTGACCCTGAGAACCCGCCGTGTTTCGGCGTGTGAGCCGCTGTGTGCGAGGTTAGGGGATGGGGTGGCGTGTGTACCCGCTGAGAGCTGTTTACCGCACACGGCGCGGGACGCAAGAATCGTCGCCCACTCAGGTGGCGGCGACGGCCAGCATCGCATTTGTCTGGTCTGCGGCGAAGCCGCTGCCCTGCCAAACACTCAGGGCGGGGCAAAGCCCTGCACCCAAATTCCGGGCGGAAGCCCGGACCCACTTAAAGCTACGATTGGAGAAAAACATGAAAAAAGATATCAAATTCAGCACGCGCATGGCATCCACCGACCGCGAGAAGATCAAGGCACTGGCGGCGAAAGCCCACATGTCCATGAGCGACTATGTCACCGCCTGCTGTCTCGGCAAGCGGATCGTGGTCATCGACGAGCAAAAGGAGCTGCTCCGCCAGCTCAAAGGCATCGGCAGCAACATCAACCGCCTCACCGTCCTCGCCAACATGGGCAAGGTGCAGGTCATCGGTCTGGAAAAAGCTGCCGGTGAGCTGTCCGAGGTCAGCGCCGCGTTGCGGGCTGCCATGGAAGGGCGGTGAGCGATATCGCCATCATACATTTTGTGAACTACAAGCGGGGCACGCAATCCCGTGCCGCCATGCGCGGCGTGATGCACTACGTCATGCAGGAGATGAAAACCACATGGGAGGGCGGGCCGCTCATCAGCGGCATCAACTGCCAGCCGCAGAGCGTCTATGACGATTTCCTGAACACGAAACTACTCTACCACAAGGATGGCGGCGTGATGTTCTACCACATGGTACAAAGCTTTCCGAAAGGCGCGGCGGTCGATCCCCGGCAAGCTCACGAAGCCGCGCGGCGGCTGGCGGAATACTTCGACGGCTGCGAGGTGCTGGTCTGCACCCATGTAGACCGGGAGCACATCCACTCCCACTGCGTCATCAACTCCGTCAACTTTGAAACCGGCAAAAAGCTGCACATGGCGAAGGAACAGATCCAGGAACTGATGCGGCGCAATGACATGATCTGTCAGGAGATGGGCCTGCCGGTCTTTGAAACACCCATTCAGAAGGCCCGCGGCATGGGCGGCGCGGAGTATCACACAGCGCTGAAGGGACAGAGTTGGAAGCTTCGGCTCATGAACACCATCGACGAGTGCATGAAATACGCCGCCGACCGGGACGCCTTCGTTTCCCTGATGGCGTCCGAGGGCTACGCTGTCCGCTGGGAAAGTGGGCGCAAGTACATCAAGTACGAAACCTACTTCAAGCTCATTATCGCCACGGGGATGCGGCGGGGCGAGTGCTGCGGATTGAAATGGTGTGACATTGATTGGGAGCAGCGTTCCATCCACATCTGCCGCAACGCGGTCAAGGTGACGGACGAGGAGATCTTCGTAAAAGAACCCAAGACCCGCGCAGGTGACCGCTATGTGTACTTCTCAGCCGAGATGGAAAGTCTCCTGCGGGAGTACCAAAAAGAATGCCGGTATATCACCGAAACCTATGACCAGCGGCAGCTGACCGCTGATGACTTCCTGTTCCGCCGTCAAGGAGCGCAGCTCCCCATGACGCCCACCACCTTCACCTACCGCTTCAAGCTGATCCTCAAGAAGAACGGCCTGCCGCAAGAGCTGAACGTCCATTCTCTCCGGCACACCGCCGCCAGTCTGATGATCGCAGGCGGCACGGATGTGGCCACGGTGGCGGGCATCCTCGGCCACAGCCAGCCCTCCACCACGCTGGACATCTACACCCATGCCTTCGACAAGAACAAAAAGGCCGCCAGCGCGGGCTTGCAGGGAATGCTGGAGATATGACATAGGATAGCTCAGTTGGATCGCAAAATGTGCAGCAGTGGTCAAATCAGGTTTCAATTCTCCTGATTTTCCGCATATAAAAACCGTCTCAAGCAAGTTGCTTGAGACGGTTTTTGTAATTGCTCCCAGATTTTGTTGTCACCGCTGCGCATCGGGCAGTTCGTTCTTCACATACTTCTCCCATACATGCAGGCGGTCGCGCTCGCCGATCTGCCGCAGCACTCTGGCGGGCACACCGGCAGCGATACTGTTGGGTGGGATGTCACGCGTCACCACCGCGTCGGCGGCGATGATGCTTCCCGCTCCGATGGTCACGCCACCGCACACCGTCGCACCGGCGCACAGCCAGCAGTGATCCCCGATGGTGATGGGTTCGGCATACTCCAACGCATGGCAACCGTTGGGGTAGTCTGTATAGGCTCGTTCTTCGGCGATAAACGGATGGTTGGGCGTGGCCAGCGTCACATTGGGTCCAATGAGTACATTGTCCCCCAGTGTAATGGGCGCTACATCCAGAAATACGCTGTTGTAGTTGACGAAGCAGTTCCGCCCCACATAAATATTCACGCCGTACTCGCAGTAAAAGGGTGCAAACGCCTCGAAATTCTTTCCTTCTGCGGAGGGGATCAGGCGCTCCAGCGCACGCTGTTTGGTCTTTGCGCACCACAGCGGGAGGCGGTTGAACCGGTCACAGCGGCGCATACCAACACGGTGCCTCTTGGCAATCTCCGGATCGACAGGCGTATAGAGCTGCCCCGACACCATCCGTTCCCATTCACCGCTCGTCCTGCTCTTATCCATGATCAGTAACTCCTTTATGTGCGCCTGTACCGGTACAGATACAGGGCCGTTTCCAATGCCAATCGCTTCATCGGATCGACCGGATCGGCCTCCAGCAGCAACCATAACTGCTGGAGCCGGTAACTCACGGTGTTGTAGTGCAGGTGCAGCTCCCGCGCCATCCGGCGCTGGTTGCCCATACAGCGCAGCCAGCTCGCCAGCGTGTCCAGCAGCTCTTGCCGCCGCGGCTCTGGCTGCCGCAGGAGCGTTCCCAGCTGCCGATGGATATAGGCGTCCGTTTCCGCCGGGGAGGATTCCTCCAGCAGCCGTACCACCCCCGCTGGGTCGTCTGTCACGCAGGGTGCTTCCGATCGCGCCGCCATGTGGAGCGCCGCACGGGCGCTGCGGTCTGCTTTCTGAAAGCCCATCGTACCGCCGTAGGGGCGGCTGACGCCGCAGATAACGCCGTGGTCGGCGGCAAAGTCCGCCATCACCTGCCGCAGCGGCATCTCCAGCGCGAACAGGTCGTCCGCCTCCAGCGCCAGCAGAAAGCCATCCTCCGACAGTGCGCCCCACATGTCCGCGCCCAAAGCCCGGCAGCGCTCTTCTGCCTCGTGCAGCCAAGAGCGCCGCTGCAACTCCGGCGCATCAGCCCGTATCCACATCAGGATATGCGGACATTCCAAATGGATACCGGACTCCGCCGCCTGACGCTCCATCGCTTCGCTCAGCGGCGCGCCAGAGATGAGATGGTACAGTAGTACGGCCAGCTGCCGCTCCTGCTCCGCCGGTATTCGCCGCCGTGCGATCTCGCGGGACACCGCATCGGCCAACTCGGCAAAGCGCATATCGGTCGGCAGTTGGAGCAGCGGCAGTCCCAGTCGGTCAGCCTTCTCCGCCAGCGCCGCCGGCAGGGGGCTGGGCAGGTAGCGCCCCGGCTTGATACCCACGCCGGACAGGCCTTTTTCTGCCGCCGTGGGCAGCAGCGCATCTACGGCCTGCGGATCGTCTGCGATGGCAAAACCAGTGGTGATGAGCAGTTCTCCCTGCGCCAGCCAGCGCGCGTAGTCCGGTGTGTCCGTCAGATTGACACCGCTGACCCTACGGCTAAGTCCCGCCGCGCCGCCGCAGACCGTACAGCCCGCGAACACGGGCAGGCGCAGCACCTCCTGCAGTGTGGGATAGTCCGCTGTGTGCTGTGATGTCATGGCTTCTGCCCCCTTGTGATACTATCACAATTTTCATAGAAATGTTCATTTATTTTTGCCAATGGAACAGACCGTCCGTTGTTTTATGATAGCGGTAGTAAAACGAACGGAGGTATATTCCATGGCAAAGCAAATGAAACAGGATACTCCCTTAGTCCCCCGCAAGCGGAGACTGGCCGCGCTGATAGCAGCCACCCGGTGCGCCGGAGAGAAACGTGATACGCTCTCCTGCTATGCCCGCCGCTGTACCGCCTCATCCATGGCGCAGGGTCTGAAGCACTACGCCTGACGCGGCGCACCCCTTCGGCAGATCCCCCGGCAATATGCCGGGAGATCTGTCCGTTCAGGGCTTTCTGGTTTCCTTCTTCAGCAGGGACGCCGCCGTGATGATGGTCAGTACCGACTCTGTCACCATGCCGGAATACGACCGTACCGCAATGACATACACCAGCCACGACAGGCCGCTGGCAATGCCCGCCACCTGTATCACCCGCCGCCTGGACTGGAAGAACGGCAGCAACGCCGCCAACGATGCCACGATGGGCAGTACCGTCACTGGCGTCTCATAGGTCACCACGGCAATCAGCAGAAATACTGCCACGATGGGTATCGCGGTGACCAGTTTACTCCAGTTGAATTTCTCCTGCAATAGGAAAAGCAGCAGCACGACAATCTGGAAAAAGCTGCACAGTGCGCCGGAGCATGCGTGGAGCAGTGTGTAGTGGATGGCGAAGATCAGGTTGGCCACCACCTGCCACAGCAAGATGGTACGCTTGTCATTCTGCCAATAGCTGAGACCCATGGCGATCAGTGCGCCGAACCCGATGAGTTGGTAAAATATGTTCATCCGTCGTTCCTCCTAATAAAAAACGCCGCACACCCTGTCGGATGCGTGGCGAAAAATGGAGGCGATGCTCCAGAAAAATCCACACTTATTTTGGAGTTTTATTATACCATGGGACAGCCGTATTTGTCAATTGCGGCAAAGGACAACCTCCAAAAGCCATGGGCTTTTGGAGGCGAGTGGTATGCCCGACTGGATTCGAACCAGCGGCCTTTGGAGTCGGAGTCCAACGCTCTATCCAACTGAGCTACGGGCACATATTTGATTGTTCTCTACGGGAATAGTAGTCAACGACTACACTTTCTTTCTCTGCGCTTCCCACAAACGCAGTCGCCGCAAGGGTTTGCACCACATCTCAAGAGGACACGCCTTACATGTCGGAGTCTGTCACTCTATCCAGCTGAGCTACGGGCGCATATGGAGCAGAGGGAGACCTTCCCCCCTTGCGACTAATTTATTATACCATCTTTTTCGGGAATGTAAAGAAGAAAACTGCACAAAAGACAAAAAAGATTGTTAAAAAAGTTGACAAGTTCTGGAATTTGGAGTACAATTCAGAAAGACAAAAACAAGCGGTAGGGGAAAGCGGGCTGCAGCCCGGCTCCTGCCACCGGCAAAGAAGAAGGACGCATATGAAAAAACAAAAGGTCTCGGATGCGGTAATCCATCGTCTGCCCCGCTATTACCGCTATCTGGACGAGCTGCATAACAAGGGCGTGGTACGCATTTCCTCCAATTCGCTGGGGCAGAAAATGGACATCACCGCCTCTCAGATCCGGCAGGATCTCAGCTGCTTCGGTGAATTCGGTCAGCAGGGCTACGGCTATAACGTGGCGGAGCTGCGCTCGGAAATCGGCCACATTCTGGGCATCGACTCCGGTTACCGGCTCATTGTGGTGGGAGCGGGCCATCTGGGCCATGCGCTGCTGCAGAACTTCGACTTTCAGAAGGTGGGCTTTCAGGTGGATACCGCCTTCGACGTGTCCCCGGCGCTGATCGGTACCAAGATCCACGACGTGACCATCCGGCCCATGGAGGAGCTGGAACACTATGTGGAGGAGTACCACCCCAACGTGGCGGTGCTGACAGTGCCTCAGAGCGTGGCCCAGCCGCTGGCGGACCGGCTCATTGCCCTGGGAGTGAAAGGCTTCTGGAACTTTACCAATGTGGAGCTCTCCACCCAGACCAAGGGGGTATTCTTCGAGGACATCCACTTTGTGGATACCCTCCTGACCCTCAGCTACCGTATCTCCCGGCCGGAGGAACTCTATTAAGGGGCGGATCATACTATGGAATGAGACCTGCGGGTCCAATTTTCATAGGAGGTCACGTTCTTATGTGCAATCAGAACTCCTGCTTCGGCGGCTGCGGCTGCTGGATCATCATCGCCATCATCATCCTGTGCCTGTTCTGGGGCGGCAACGGCTGCGGCTGCGGCAACACCCAGAATAACAACGGCTGCGGCTGCGGCTGCTGACCGGGCGGCCCCATAGGGGGCAGCGGAACACATGAAAAGGACGCCTCCGGCCACGCCGGGGGCGTCCTTTTTTGCAGAGATTGTACCATCGATGAGCAAGGAAAAAAGCGCCGGAAGGACACGCTGTCAGGCGTGCTTGCGCTTGCCCGCCGAGAGGATAAAAGCAGAACAACGCCGGTGCTTGCTGACAGCAGACACCGGCGCTATTTCATGTTCGGTCGTTACTCACCGAAGTTGTTCTGGATCAGAGATACCAGAGCATCCACGGCTTCCTTTTCATCAGAGCCGTCAGCGATGAGGGCAATGTTGGTTCCCTTCACAATACCCAAGGACAGTACGCCCAGCAGACTCTTGGCGTTGACCCGGCGCTCTTCCTTCTCCACCCAAATGCCGCTCTTGAACTCGTTGGCCTTCTGAATGAAATACGTAGCGGGACGTGCGTGTAGCCCCACCTCATTCTGAACGGTAATTTCCTGCGTATACATCAAACCAGCACTCCTTTATTCGCAGTCATCAAGCCGACTGCTACACATACTATTATAACGGATAACGGGGAGAAAGCAATATTCAATCCCACAAAAATTTGTGGCGATTGCAGAGAATCAAAGAAAAAATTCGTCGTTCTACACGAAAGCGGCTTATTTCAGCTCCACCACGGTGACACCGGCCTCACCCTCGCCGTAGCGGCCCAGCCGGAAGCTTTTGACGGCCTTGTTACGCTTGAGGATCTCGTGGACGGCCTTTCGCAGAGCGCCGGTACCCTTTCCGTGGATGATGGTGACGGTGCCCAGCTTGGCCATGACGGCACTGTCCAGATAGTTTTCCACCACGCTCTCGGCCTCCAGCGTCTCATAGCCCCGGATATCCAGCTCCGAGGAGGCACGGGACACGGTGTTCAGGGTGGCGGCGGAGGGACTGGGTGCGGGCTTGGACTTCTTGGGAGCGCCCTCCAGCAGGCGCACCTGCTGGGCCTTGACGGTCATCTTCATGCGGCCCGCCTGCAGCAGCAGGGTGCCGTCGCCGTTGACGGCCAGCACCGTGGCGGCCATCTTCACGCCGGGCAGCTCCACCTGATCGTCCACGGCGATGGGCCGGGGCGGCGTATAGGCAGGCTCCTGCTCCTCGTCCCGCAGGTGCAGCTGCTCCTCCGCTGTTTTCAGATGGTGGCGCACGGCGGCCTTGGCGTCGTTGAGGGCCTGCACGTTGGCCTGCTTCTGCTGCTCCTTCCGCAGCTGATCCAGCTGGGCGAAGATCTCCTCCGCCTGCTGCTGGGCCTGCCGGACGATGCGCTTGGCCTCAGCCTCTCCCTTGGCCCGTGCGCTTTCCTTGCCCTTTTCCATCTGATCCCGGAAGGTCCGGGCCTTCCGGGCGTCCTCCTCCCGCTGCCGCCACAGTCGGTCGGCCTCGTTCTGGGCCTTCTCCAGCCGCTGGCGCTTCTCCTCCAGCTGGGTCAGCACGTCCTCGAAGCGAACGGAGTCGCTGTCCATCTGGGCCTGTGCCGCCTGAATGACGGACTCATCCAGCCCCAGCCGCCGGGAGATGGCGAAGGCGTTGGACTTACCGGGGATGCCGATGAGGAGCCGGTAGGTGGGCCGCAGGGTCTGTACGTCGAACTCGCAGCTGGCGTTCTCCACCCCCGCCGTGGTCATGGCGAAGGTTTTCAGCTCGGCATAGTGGGTGGTGGCGGCGATGAGAGCCCCCTGATTCCGGGCCTCCTGAATGATGGCGATGGCCAGAGCCGCACCCTCCACCGGGTCTGTGCCGGCGCCCAGCTCGTCAAACAGCAGCAGACTGTGGTCATCCACCTCCTTCAGGATCCGGACGATGTTGGACATATGGGCCGAGAAGGTAGACAGGCTCTGCTCGATGCTCTGCTCGTCTCCTACGTCCGCCAGCACCCGGCGGAACACCCGCACGGCGCTGCCGCCGTCGGCGGGGATGTGCAGGCCGCACTGGGCCATCAGGCTCAGCAGGCCAATGGTTTTCAGGGTCACGGTTTTGCCGCCGGTGTTGGGGCCGGTGATGACCAGGGTGTCGAACTGCTCACCCAGCTCCACGGTGATCGGCACCGCCTTGGCTTGATCCAGCAGAGGGTGCCGGGCCCGGCGCAGGGTGATGCCGCCCCGGCGGCGCACCTCCGGGCGGCTGGCGTTGAGCTGATAGCTCAGCTGCGCCCGTGCAAAGATCACATCCAGCTGCACCAGAATGTCGTAGTCCCAGAGGATGTTCTCCATCTGGGCGGCACACTCAGCAGAGAGCTGGCGCAGGATACGGTCGATCTCCTTCTGCTCACGGGCCTCCAGTTCCTTGAGCTCGTTGTTGGCCTGCACCACGCCCATAGGCTCCACGAACAGCGTGGCACCGGAGGAGGAGATGTCGTGGACCAGACCCGGCAGACTGCCCTTGCACTCGGCCTTCACCGGCACCACGAAGCGGCCGTCCCGCTGGGTGATGAGGGCCTCCTGCAGGACCTTGGCATAGGAGGGGGAGGAGATGATGCGCTGCAGAATCTGCCGGCCCTTGGTGGCCGCCAGCCGCATTTTCCGGCGGATATCCGCCAGCTCGCTGCTGGCGGTGTCGGCAATGGTCTCCTCGTCCAGAATGGCGGAGCGTATCTTATCCTCCAGATAGCGGTTGGTGTGCAGAGAGGAGAACAGCCGGTCCAGCACCGTGGCCTCCCCCTGCCGCTGGGCGTCGTATTCGCTGACCCGGCGGCTGGCGGTCAGCACGCCTGCCACATCCAGCAGTTCACGGGTATTCAGCATACCGCCGTGGTCGGCACGGGTCAGGGCGGCGGATACATCCTTGACCCCGGAGAAGGAGGGGCTGCCGTGGAGACCCAGCCGCTCCTTGGCGGCGTCGGTCTCATCCAGCAGATGCAGCACCTCCTGCGTGTCCGTGGCGGGAGTCAGGCGCAGGCACCGCTCCTTGGCGGCGTCGCTGACCGCCTTGGCCGCCAGTTTTTCCAGCACCGCCGGAAGCTCCAGCGTGCGGATGGATTTTTCAAATAAGTCAGTCATATGTAGGTTCCTCTTGCGGCAAAATGGATTTATAGTAGTCCAGCGTCCGGAAGCTGCGCTCCAGCTGGGCGGTGACATAGACCTCCGCCGCCTGCCCCAGCTGGCGCAGGGCGGGGGTATCCAGCGTGAAGCTGTAAAGCTTCTTATCCGGGCAGTACAGCACGTGGCGCAGGGCCGCCAGAGCGGCGGGGGACAGGGACATGGCCAGCCCGCCCTTTTCCCGGCAGGCGGCGCAGCATACCACCCCGTGGACGGCGTCCAGCACCGGATTCTCAGGCTCCGGCCGCCCGCACACGGCGCAGCCGTCAGCCAGAGGCTCGAAGCCCGACAGCGCCATGAGCCGCAGCTCGAAGGCAGGCTTTACCAGCTGGGGCGGCTTATGCAGGACACTGAGGGCGTACAGGGCATTCAGCAGCAGCCGCAGCAGCTGCGACGTGTCCTCCGCCTGTGCCGTGGCGTCCGTAAGATCGGCCAGATAGGAGGCAAGGCTCAGAGCCACGAAGTCCGTCCGCAAGCCGGTGAACAGCTCCAGCGTCTCCGCCTCGTCCAGCATGAACCACTGACCCTTTTCGTAGATGGTCAGCTCCGAATAGGCCAGCAACTGACACGCCGCCGCCAGACGGCTGTTTTTCCGCCGGGCGCCCCGTGCAATGAGGGAGATCTTCCCCCGATCCGGGGTCAGCACCGTCAGAATTTTGTCCGTCTCCCTGGTCACGGTCTCCCGCAGCACCAGTCCGGCGGTGACGATGGGTTGGTTTGGCATGATTCCTCCTCCCACCGGTGCAGCAGATACAGCTCCGGCGCTCCGGTCTCCAGAAAAAGATTCCAGTAATCGCACATGATCTCCACCCCCGGCATTAGCTTGCCGCCGCCGGGGCGAAACATGAGTGGTAAGTTTTAGGGTCGGCTCATGTTTCTAACGGGAATTACTGTTCGTTGTAGCCCTGTGAACGAATGAAATTCACATTGTCCCGCCAGTTTTCCTTGACCTTCACCCACGTTTCCAGATAGACCTTGGTACCCATGAACTTCTCGATATCCTGCCGGGCCAGCGTGCTGATGCGCTTGAGCATATCCCCGTGCTTGCCGATGATGATGCCCTTGTGGCTGGCCTTTTCGCAGTAGATGGTCACGTCCAGGTCGATGATGCCTGAGTCCTCCCGTTCGGTGAAGCGGGTCACCTCCACCGCCGTACCGTGTGGGATCTCCTTATCCAGACACAGCAGCATTTTCTCCCGGATGATCTCGGCGCAGACCTGCTGATCCGGCTGGTCGGTGGTCATGCCGTCGGGGAACAGCTGCGGCCCCTCCACGGCGTACCGCTGCATCTGGGTCAGCAGATCCTCCAGACCGTCGCCGGTGCGGGCGGAGATGGGGATGATGGCGTCGAAATCCGGGTAGACCTCGCTGTATGCGGCGATGACCGCCAGCAGATCGTCCTTGCGCTCCACGGTGTCGATCTTGTTGATGCACAGTACGCAGGGCAGCTTCTCCTCCCGGATGCGCTGGAGAAGGATCTTCTCCGGCTCGCCCACGTGGGGGATGGGCTCCACCAGCAGCAGGGCGGCCTCCACACTGGCCAGACTCTCCCGCACCACCTTCACCATGTAGTCCCCCAGCCGGGAGCGGGCCTTGTGCAGGCCCGGCGTATCCAGCAGGATGAACTGGGTGTCGCCCCGGTTCACTACACCGTAGATGCGGTTTCTGGTGGTCTGGGGCTTGTTGGAGACGATGGCGATCTTCTCACCCACCAGGGCGTTGGTGAGACTGGACTTGCCCACGTTGGGCCGTCCGCACACGGTGAGCATAGCGGTTTTGGTGATGTTGTTTTTCTCGTTCATAAGGTGATCCTCAGCTTTCTGTGAGCAATTTTGAATAGGGACAGGGAGAAATTTACTTCTCGTTTCATTCATCCAGCAGCTGCATGGTGTCATACCGCACGCCGCAGGCCGTGCAGACCCAGCCGCAGCTGCTTTTCTTGGCTTTTTATGGAAATAGTCCAGCGGCCCGCCGCACAGCGGACAGGGCTGCGGCGTCTCCTGCCAGAGACTTTTCAGAAGGGACACGGCGTCCTCCCGGCGCCCCAGCCGGAGCCCGGTCAGAGCGGACCTTTTTACCGCTCCAGCCCCAGCAGGGCCATGATGGCCTCCTCTCTGGCCCGCATCTGTGCCTTCATAGGTCCCTCGTCCAGATGGTCGTAGCCCAGCAGATGCAGCACCGAGTGGGTTACCAGATAGGAGAGCTCCCGCCGCTTGGAGTGACCGTACTCCCTGGCCTGCGCCGCCACCCGCTCCATGGAGAGCACCATGTCCCCCAGCGGGATAAGGCCCGTGCCGGGGTCGGCGTCCTCCGGGCCGGGCAGCTGGCCGGGGGTCAGTTCAAACTCCGGGAAGCTGAGGACGTCCGTGGGCCGGTCCACCTGCCGCAGCTCTCGGTTGATCTCGTGGATGCCGTCGTCATCCGTCAGAAGCACGTCCACCTCGCAGGGGGCCGTGAGTCCCTCCGCCGCCAGCGCTGTGCGGATGGTCCGACGGATCAGGGCGCAGTTGGCATCGTTGGCGGCGCCGGGTACATCGGCGGTGATGGGGATGTAGTGTGTCTTTCTCATTTGCGCTTCTCCTCGAATCGGGCGTAGGCCTCGATGATCCGCTGCACCATCACATGGCGCACCACGTCTTGCTGGGTCAGCTGGCAGATGCTGACGCCCTCCACGCCCTTCAGGATCTTCATGGCGTCCTTCAGGCCGCTGGGCTTGTCCCCCGGCAGGTCGATCTGGGTGATGTCGCCGGTGATGACCATTTTGGAGCCGAAGCCCATGCGGGTCAGGAACATCTTCATCTGTTCCCGGCTGGTGTTCTGGGCCTCGTCGAGAATGATAAAGCTGTCATCCAGCGTCCGGCCACGCATATAGGCCAGCGGGGCCACCTCGATGTTGCCACGCTCCAGATATTTCTGGTACGTCTCTGCCCCCAGCATATCGAACAGGGCGTCGTATAGAGGCCGCAGGTAGGGGTCCACCTTGCTCTGGAGGTCGCCGGGCAGGAAGCCCAGCCGCTCTCCGGCCTCCACGGCGGGGCGGGTCAGGATGATGCGGTTGACCTGCTTGGCCCGGAAGGCCGCCACGGCCGCCGCCACCGCCAGATACGTCTTGCCGGTGCCGGCGGGCCCCACCCCGATGGTGACGGGGCTGTGGAGCACCGCCTGCACATACTGCTTCTGGCCGATGGTCTTGGGCTTGACGGGCCGGCCTTTGGAGGTGATGCAGATCACGTCCTGCGTCAGCTCTCCGATGCGCTCGGACTGGCCGCTGCGGCACAGGCCGATGACGTAGCGGACGTGCTGCTCGGTAATGGACTCCCCCTTGCCGGAGAGGGTCAGCAGCGCCTCCACTGCCTTGGCAGCCATCATCACCTCCTCCGGCTCCCCGGAGATCCGCAGCTCCCCGTCACGGTTCACCACCGTCACATGGAATTCCGCCTCCAGAAGCCGGATATTTTCATCAAACGAGCCGAACAGATTGATGGCCTCTTCCATTCGCTCGATGCTTACACGCTGTTCCATACGGGACAAGCCCCCTTATCTCTGTGTAGTCTCCGTTTCCGGCAGCGTCACGGTCTGGCCGATCTGCTCCAGACACTCCGCCTTCAGCACCACCGTCAGCCGGTCCCCCTGCCGCACAGCGGCGAAGCGGGTGTCGGTGACGGTGCTGCCCTCCGGCAGCCGGGCCGACAGCAGGGCCAGCAGCTGCTGCTCTCCCTCCTGACGGGCGCTCTGCTCCGTGCGCTCTGCGGCGGCGCCCTCCCATGCGGTGATGCGCTCCCGCACCAGCGTCAGAGGCAGGCGAAGCCCTCCGGGCAGGGTAAACGGTTTATAGTATGTTATTTTATCACAATCCACCCCGGTGATGCTACCCTTTCCGTAGAATTTTATCCGGTGTTTTCCGATATCCAGCGCCCAGCGGCTGTGGCTGCGGCTTCCGGCGGCGGGTTGCGTGATCTGCAGCGGTACGCTGACCGACAGCTCATACCATGTTCTGGCCCACACGGCCCCCATGCTGTGGACAAACCGTGCGCCGATGTGCTCCGTCTCCGACACCCCGGAGATCAGTAGCTGTCCCTCCGTGACGGTGGCCCCCGGCAGCACCATGGCCTGCCCCTCCAGCGCCTCCACCTTGGTAATAAGGCCCGCTCTCCGGGCCACGATGTTGGTGACGGTGCTCCGGTCCGCCGCCTTGGGCGGACGGTGCCGCTCCACCACCTGCACATGGGCCACGCAGCCCCGGACGTTCACCGCCAGCCACGATACCTCCGGCAGGGCCAGCAGCACATGGTTGCGCATGGTCTCCTGATCGATGTGCAGACCCGGCGACCCCACGGTGATGCCGTAGTCCTCCAGCGCCCGGAGAATGGTCTCCGTGGGGACGGTGTCGTTGCCGCTGACCTGAAAGTCCCAGATGACGAGGTTGCCGCCGAACATCAGCACCAGCGCCAGCACCGCTCCGGCCAGCAGCACGTACCGCCGGCGCAGACGCCGCCAGAACACCGGTACGCCGCCGCTGCGGCACAGATGCAGGCTGCCGCCGGCGTCCTCCGCCGCCTGCCGCAGACGGGGAAGGTCCCGGCCTACGGCCCGCAGAGTCAGGCACACCGGCGACTCCCATGTCAGCTCCCAAAAGGGGATGCCCCGTGCGCCGCAGAGGTTCAACATCCGCTCCGGACAGCCGCACTCGATCCGCACCAGCACCTGCCCCTGTAAAAAATGGACGATCTGACGATACATGGCCCCTCCTATGTCAGCAGCTCAATGGCAGCGATGGTGCCGCTGATCCGTAGCTCCCGGTCCGTCATGGCCAGCAGTTGCAGCTCCCGGCCCGTAATCCGTACCATCATGTTTGCGGCGGCGATGTCGATGACCTCCGTGCTGTACCGCAGCACGCCCCGGTGCTGCTCCATATAGAACTGGCGGTCCCCCACCAGCTCCATGCGGCCCACCCCCGCCGCCAGCTCCCCTGGCAGATCCAGCCGGTCCATGACCTCCAGACCGGCACGGGCCAGCCGCTTTTTGTCTCCCATGAGGCATCCCTCCCACGGTGGACTGTATGCGTACCGCCGGAAAAACTTGCCTGTCCGTGGCATGGACTTCTGCCCGCCGTCATAAGCTGGCAGGGTAAAGGGAGGTGAGGGAGCATGGGCTTGGCACTGGGACTGCTGGCGGTCATGGCGGGGCTGCTGGCGGCATCGGAGACGGCGGCACAGGCGGTGCGGGAGGGACTGGCCCTCTGTGGCGGCTCGGTGATCCCGGCGCTGTTTCCCTTCCTCGTGGTGTCCCGGCTGTTTGTGGCCACCGGCAGCGCAGCGGCGCTGGGGCAGCTGCTGGCGCCCCTGACCCGCCGGATGCTGGGAGTCTCCGGCCCCGGCGGTACGGCAGTGCTGCTGGGTCTGCTGGGAGGCTATCCGGTGGGCGCCCAGACGGCGGGAGAGCTGGCCCGCACCGGGGCAGTCTCCCAACAGGAGGGACAGCGGTTGCTGCTGTTCTGCAACAACTGCGGCCCGGCCTTTGCCTTGGGCGTGGCGGGGGCGGGCTGCTTCGGCAGTCTCCGGGCCGGGGCATGGCTTTGGCTGATCCATGTGTCGGCCGCCGTGCTGACGGCTTTGCTGACCCGCAGCACCTCGTCCCCGGAGGGACGGACTTCGCCGTCTGCGCCGCAGGCTCTGGGTTCCGCTTTTCCGGGGGCCGTCCGGGGAGCGGGGGAGGGGATGCTCCACGTCTGCGGCTTCGTGGTGTTCTTTCTGGTGCTGACCCGGCTGCTGACGGCCCTGACGGGGCTGGAGCACCCTCTTCCGCTGGGACTACTGGAGCTTACCGGCGGCATCCTGCGGCTCTCCGGCACACGGGGGGACTTCGTGCTGGCGGCGGCACTGATGGGCTGGGGCGGCGTGTGCGTCCACTGTCAGACGGCGGCGGTGCTGGAGGGGAGCGGACTCCACATGAGGGGCTATCTGTCGGCAAAGGCAGCGCAGGCGGTTCTATCGGCGGCATTGGCTGTTCCCGTAAGCCGCTGGGTGCGGTAAAGGGTTGCTGCTTTCCCCTATGGCGGACAAAAAATGGCACCCTCTTTGGTCGGGTGCCATTTTTTACAGGTTGTCGCCGCCTGAAAATACAGGCAGCTGCCGCTCTTATCTGCGAGCCTTGTCGTAGGGGATGCCCTCCGCCTTGGGGGCACGGGACTTCTTGGAGGTGAAGGCCAGCACCAGCAGGGTGATGATGTACGGAAGCATCCGGTACAGGTGGGAGCTGATGCCGATCTCTGCCAGCCAGTACACACCGTCGCCGTTGATATCGATGCTGGAGTAGGCGGCGGCGATGCATTTGAACAGGCCAAACAGGAGGGAGGCCCCGGCGATGTTCAGAGGCCGCCAGTTACCGAAAATCATCACGGCCAGCGCCAGAAAGCCGAAGCCCGCCACGTCGCCGTTGGAGGAGCAGTTGGCGGTGGTCAGGGCGTACACAAAGCCGCCCATGCCCGCCAGCGCACCGGAGATGGTGGTGCCGATGTAGCGCATCTTGTAGACATTGATGCCCAGAGAGTCCGCCGCCTGAGGATTCTCACCGCAGGCCCGCAGCCGCAGGCCGAAGCGGGTCTTATAGAGAATGATGGACAGGATGACGAACAGAATGATGCAGACATAGGTAGCCAGATAGACCTTCACCAGAAACGTCTCGCCGAAGAAGCCAAGATCGGTGTTTTTGTCGATGCCGAAGGTGGACTTCCTGATCATGAACCACGTAGCGGAGTCGCCGGTAGCCAGCTGCAGGGTGTTCTGGTTGGCAATGATACGCACCAGAAACAGCACCAGAGCCGGAGCCATCAGGTTCAGGGCCGTACCGCCGATGGTCTGGTCGGCCCGCAGGTTGATGGAGGCGAAGCTCAGCAGCAGGGAGAACACAGCGCCCATGGCTGCCGCCACCAGCATAGCCAGAAGCTCCAGCCCCTGCATGGCTGCCCAGTTTCCGGACTGTTGAGCGGTTACCACGGCGGCGCTGCCCTGCATCAGGCGCACAAACAGCACACCGATGAAAGCGCCGAAGATCATGATACCTTCCAGCGCCAGGTTGATGATACCGCTGCGCTCGGCGAACACGCCGGCCAGCGCCACGATCATCAGGGGTACTGCATAGATCAGGGTCTGCTGTACCAGAAATGTCATGCCTGATCGCCTCCTTCTGCGTTATCGCTGTCTGTGACAGCGGCCTCTACGGGTGCTTTCTCCTCCTCCGGCAGCAGGGAGGTCTGATCCTCCACGGCGGCGCCCTGAGGGATGGGAGCCGTGTCTGCCACGGCGATCTTTTTCTTCTTCCGGCCGCTGAGCATCATGCGGATCACCAGAGAGAAAGCACTTAGATACACGATGACGGCGATGATGACGTCGGTGATGTACTCATTGTAGGCGGTGAGGTTGGTCAGCTGCTGGCCAACGATCTTCAGCATGGCCATGAAGATGCCGGCGAAGATGACGGCGATGGGGTTATTCAGCGCCAGCAGCGCCACGGGGATGCCGTTAAAGCCCACGGCGGGCAGAGACTGATAGGTGGACCAGTAGAACTCCGTGTTGCCGGACAGGTAGTACAGTGCCGCACCGGCTCCGGCCAGCGCACCGGCGATGGCCATGGACAGCACGATGTTGCGCTTATCCTTGATGCCGGCGTAGCGGGCGGCATGGCGGTTGGCGCCGCAGGCCTGCAGCTCGTAGCCCAGCGTGGTCTTGGTCATGAGGATGTACATGGCGATGGCCAGCAGAATGGCCACCAGAATACCGGCGTTGACCTGAGAGCCGGGGAACAGCTTATCCAGCCCCAGCTTGGGGGTGGCCACGCCGTTGAAGCTGGTCTTATAGATGTAGCCGGACTTGGTGTTCTCCACGGTGTTCTTGAAGTTGCTGATGTCGAACATCCACGTCACAAGGTTGGCGGCCACCCAGTTGGTCATGATGCAGGCCAGCACCTCGTTGATGTTGAGACACGCCTTGGCCAGACCCGGCAGAGCGCCCCACAGAGCACCCGCCAGACAGCCGCCCAAAAAGGCCAGGATCCAGATGATCCAGGTGGGGACGGAGGAAGAGGGAATGCTCAGGGCGATCATCAGCGTTGCCATGGTGGAGATCAGGTACTGACCGGGAGCGCCGATGTTGAACAGGCCTGTCTTGAAGGCCACGGCCACGGAGAGACCCGTCATGATCAGGGGCGTGGCCCGGAACAACATATCGCCGGTGTTGACGGCGTTGAAGCCCCAGGTCAGCTCACCGGCGGCATTGCGGCCGGTGCTGAAGATACCGGCGAAGATGATTCGGAAGCCGTCCCATGCGCCGGAGAGGGAGATCTTTTCATTGAAGCAGCCCACCAGAATGACGGCGATGCCGCCCACCAGCAGACCCACCAAAATGGAGATCAGGGACGCCAGCACCTTTTTGGTGCCTTCCTTTTGGTACAGAGTGGCTGCGGAATGCTTCACGCTTCATCGCCTCCTTTGTTGTCACGCTTTGCGCCGGACATATACAGGCCCAGCTCGGATACGGTGGTCTTTTTGGGGTCCAGCTGGCCCACGATCTCCCCCTCGTACATGACGAGGATGCGGTCGGAGAGGCTCATGACCTCATCCAGCTCCAGAGACACCAGCAGCACCGCCTTGCCACGATCCCGCTCGGCCACCAGCTGGCTGTGAATATACTCGATGGCGCCCACGTCCAGACCACGGGTGGGCTGAACGGCCACGATCAGGGGCTTATCCCGATCCAGCTCACGGGCGATGATGGCCTTCTGCTGGTTGCCGCCGGACATACTGCGGACCACGGTGATGGGCCCCTGACCGCTGCGGACGTCGAATTTCTCGATCAGCTGCTGGGCGTAGCTGCGGACGGCGTCCCGCTTGATGAAGCCCGCCTTCTCGAACCGGGGCTCCTTGTACCGCTGGAGCACCAGATTCTGCTCCAGCGTGAAATCCAGCACCAGACCGTGCTTGTGGCGGTCCTCCGGGATGTGGCTGATGTACTCGCCCCGGTGGTGGATGGAATAGTGGGAGATGTCGTGGCCGCAGACGGTGATGCTGCCGCCGGAGCTCTTGTCAAGGCCCGTCAGACCGTGGATGAACTCCGTCTGGCCGTTGCCGTCGATACCGGCGATGCAGACAATCTCACCGGCCCGCACGTCAAAGCTGACATTATGTACGGCATCCTTCTTGTGCAGATGGGAGGGGACGGTGAAGCTCTTCACGCTGAGCACCACATCGCCGGGATGGGCCTCGTCCTTGTTGACCTGCAGCTGTACGGGGCGGCCCACCATCATGTTGGACAGCTCCTGCTTGTTGGTGTCCTTGGTGTTGACAGTGCCGATGTACTTGCCCTTGCGCAGCACCGTGACCCGGTCGGCCACCGACATGATCTCGTTGAGCTTGTGGGAGATGAAGAGGATGGACTTGCCCTCCCTGGTGAGATTCTTCATGATGAGCAGCAGCTCATCGATCTCCTGAGGCGTCAGCACGGCGGTGGGCTCGTCGAAGATGAGGATCTCGTTGTCCCGGTAGAGCATCTTCAGGATCTCCACACGCTGCTGCATACCGACAGTGATGTCCTCCACCTTGGCGTCTAGATCTACCGCCAGACCGTACCGCTCCGACAGCTCCTGTACCTTTTTCCGGGCCTCCTTCTTCTGCAGGAAGCCCATCTTCGTGGTCTCGGCACCCAGAATGATATTGTCCAGCACCGTGAACACGTCCACCAGCTGGAAGTGCTGATGCACCATGCCGATCCCCAGCGCTGTTGCGTCGTTGGGGTCATTGATCTTTACTGTCTGTCCATTTTTTCGAATCTCGCCTTCTTCCGGCTGGTACAGACCGAACAGGACGGACATCAGCGTGGATTTACCGGCGCCATTTTCCCCCAGAAGGGCGTGGATCTCGCCCTTTCGCAGCTGAAGGGTGATGTCGTCATTGGCCTTGATGCCGGGAAACTCCTTGGTGATGTGAAGCATTTCGATCACATACTGAGGAGAATTTTCCATGCCGCCACCTACTTTCTCAGGATTTACAGACCCATACAGGTTGTATATGCAAACTATTATAACGGCTCACGCCGAGAATTGCAAGGTTAACCGAAGGATTTGATGGAACAAATGCATGAAATATTCTGTATCTTAGGGTTGACATCTGGTGATTTTTGCTTTACGATACATTTATATTGCATGATATATTTCCCGGTAGGTAAGGCTACCGTAGGGATATGGGCTGCTGCCGCAGAGTGGTGGAGACACCATGAGAGGGTTTGAACAGGCGATATCGAAACCAAGGTATCATCTAATGCAGCTTCACCGCCCCACGATGCTAAAGCTTGTTACGGTGCTCAGGTCACGGCGGTGACCCGATAGCAATGCGACCGCAGCAGGCAAACGCCGGCTGCGGGATTTTTTATGATGCGGGGAAGGAGGAGCCGATATGGTAGACTACGAGGAAGAGCTGGACCGGTATCTGGATGAGATCAAGGAGCTGGCCCGAAGTAAACAGTATGCCCGCCTGCGGGACCTCTTTCTCCCCATGGAGCCTGCCGACATCGCTCTGCTGCTGGAGGAGTCCGGCGGGGAGCTGATGCCCCTGCTGTACCGGTTGCTGCCCAAGGAGCTGGCGGCGGAGGTGTTCGTGGAGCTGGAGTCCGACTCCCAGGAGATGCTCATCAGCGGCTTTTCCAACACCGAGCTGAAGGAGGTGCTGGACGAGCTGTATCTGGACGATGCCGTGGACATCGTGGAGGAGATGCCCGCCAGCGTGGTGATCCGAATTCTAGATAAGGCAACGCCGGAAATGCGAAAATCCATTAACGAGATTTTGAAGTACCCGGAGGACTCCACCGGCTCCATCATGAACATGGAGTTCCTGTCCCTGAAAAAGGACATGACGGTGGAGGACGCCTTCAAGCGCATCCGCCGCATTGGCGGCGAGCTGGAGACCATCAACATCCTGTACGTCACCGATCCTACCCGCCGCCTGCTGGGGGTGCTGTCGGTACGTGACCTGCTGCTGGCGGAGGAGGATGACCTCATCGAGGACATCATGGATCCCAATGTGGTCTGGGTCAGCACCATGGACGACAAGGAGGACGCCGCACAGGCCCTGAGCAAATACGGCTTTCTGGCCATGCCCGTGGTGGATCTGGAGAACCGTCTGGTGGGCATCGTCACCGTGGACGACGCCATGGACGTTATCGAGGAGGAGACCACCGAGGACTTCGAGAAGATGGCCGCTATGCTGCCCTCCGACAAGCCCTATCTGAAGGCCGGCATCTTCGCCACGTGGCGAGCCCGTCTGCCGTGGCTGATGATTCTCATGCTGTCGGCCACCTTCACCGGCATGATCCTCAACCACTATGAGAGCGCTCTGGCGGCGTGTCTGGTGCTGAACTCCTATATCCCCATGCTCTCCGGCACCGGCGGTAACTCCGGTACGCAGGCCAGCGTGGCGGTCATCCGTGCCTTAAGTCTGGACGAGGTGGATTTCTCTGACATCCTGAAGGTCCTGTGGAAGGAGCTGCGGGTGTCGCTGCTGTGCGGCTCGTGTCTGGCGGCGGCCAATTTCGTGAAAATGCAGCTGGTGGACCGTCTGCTGTTGGGCAATGCCGCCGTGACCCCCGTGGTGTGTCTGGTGGTGTGCCTGACCATCATGTTCGTAGTGGTATTCGCCAAGTGTGTGGGCTGCTCGCTGCCGCTGCTGGCGGAGAAGATTGGCTTGGACCCGGCGGTGATGGCCAGTCCCTTCATCACCACCATCGTGGATGCCACCAGTCTGCTGATCTATTTCCGCTTCGCTTCGTGGCTGCTGGGCATATAGACGCATAAAAAATCCGTTTCAAGACAAAATAGAGTCAGGCTTTGCGCCTGACTCTATTTTTCTGGAGGAACGTATTATGAGCAAGAACTGTACCAACGACGGCTGCAACTGCACCCCCAACTCCGCCATCAAATGCAGTGTCACCAACTGCGCCCACCACTGTCAGGATGTGGATCACTGCGGCCTCACCAGTATTCAGGTAGGCACCCACGAGGCCAACCCCACCATGGACCAGTGTACTGACTGCCAGAGCTACCGCAAGCTGTAACGGCACACCGCCCGGTGCGCCGGGCGGCTACATAGGAAGGAGGGAGGGCCATGACGGATCGCATGAAATACGCCCTGTCCGGCGCTGCCGCCGGGGCGGTGAACGGCCTGTTCGGTGGGGGCGGCGGTATGGTGCTGGCCCCGGCCCTGACAGGCTGGTGCCATATGGAGCAGAAACGGGCGCTGGCCACCTGCGTGGCAGCCATCCTGCCTTTGTGCCTGCTGTCGGCGGCCATCAGCCTGTGGCGGCAGCCGCTGGACTGGATGCAGGCCCTGCCCTATCTGTTGGGGGGACTGGGCGGCGGCTTCGTGGGAGGCCGCCTGTTTCAGAAGGTATCCAACCTGTGGCTGCGGCGCATCTTCGCCTGCTTTCTGCTGTACGGCGGCGTGAGGTATCTCCTGTGACGGTGTGGCTGCTGCCGCTGGCGGTGGGCTTCGCCACCGGTATCCTCTCGGCGTGGGGCGTCGGCGGCGGGACCCTTCTGCTGCTGTGCATGACGTTGCTGCTGGGGGTGGACCAGCGCACCGCCCAGACCATCAACCTGCTGTACTTCCTGCCCACTGCCGGTATGGGGCTGCTGTCCCACGGGAAAAGCGGCCTGCTGGAAAAGCCGGTGCTCCGCAGCGCCGTCCCCGCCGGACTGACAGCGGCGGCCTTGGCGGCATGGCTGTCCTTCTCCGTGGATACGGAGCTGCTGCGCCGACCCTTCGGCGTCTATCTGCTGGCGGCGGGCATCTATATCCTTCTGCAAAAGCCCACCAAGCCGTGACCGGCGATCCCCTTCCACGACAAAAGACAGGCAGTGCCGGAGGCACTGCCTGTCTTTTCTTTGGTTTTCTATGCAGCCGTCAGGCGTCGATGCCCCGGCTGGTGAGGTACTTCTTCACCATCAGCGCTACCTTGAAGGTGATGGCGTCGTCAAACTCCCGCAGATCCAGACCCGTCAGCTTCTTGATCTTCTCCAGCCGGTACACCAGCGTGTTCCGGTGGACGAACAGCTTCCGAGCGGTCTCGGAGACGTTCAGGTTGTTCTCAAAGAACTTGTAGATGGTGAACAGCGTCTCCTGATCCAGCGCATCGATGGGGTTTTTCTTGAACACCTCCTGCAGGAATATCTCACACAGGGTGGTGGGCAGCTGATAGATCAGGCGGCCGATGCCCAGATTCTCGTAGTTGATGACGTAGCGCTCGGTGTCGAACACCTTGCCCACCTCGATGGCGATCTGGGCCTCCTTATAGGACTTGGCCAGATCCCGCAGATGCAGGGCCAGCGTACCGATGCCTACGAACACATGGCTCTCGCCGTCCTCCCGCAGGGCCTCCTCGATGGTGGTGGCCACCTTCTCCAGATCCTTGTTGGTGGTGCTCTCCGGCATCTGGTGGATCAGCGCCACGTCCGTCTCACCCACGCTGATGACGAAGTCATTCTGCCGGTCGGGGAAGAGATTCTGCACCACCTCCAGAGAGATGGCCTCGCTGCGGCCCTCCACAGGCCGGATCACGAATACGCCGCGGGGTACCTCGGCGGCCACGTGCAGCTCCTTGGCCCGCATATAGATGTCGCTGATAAGGATGTTGTCGGAGATGATGTTCTTGATGAAGGAACCCTTGTCGTGCTTTTCCTCATAGTACGTCTTGGCGGAGTTCAGGGCCACGCAGGCCATGGCGCACACGGTGCGGCCCACGCTGTCATCGCCGGTGGCGAACACGGCATAGTCAAAATGTCCGCCCCAGCCGGGCAGCGCCTTGAAGGTCTTGCCCTCCAGCGCAATGCAGCCGCCCTCGGCGGAGTCGATGGCCTCCACATACTTGGCCCACTTCTTGCCGATACCCGTCAGCTCGCTGCAAGCGATGACGGTACCCTCGGCGTCAATGACGCCCACGGTGCGATCGGTGGTATCCTTGAACTGTAAAACGACGTTCTGAAAAATTCTCCCGGACATAGTCAGTCCCTCCTGATATAGAGCTGATGGATATTTTGTGCAAACTACTTAGCCTCGCACTCTATTATATCGTCAGAATCACGATTTTGCAAGTATTTTCTTGTATTTTTCACAAAAATTTTGGGGCATTTTTTGGCGTTATGTCGAGGGATTCAGCCCACATATGTCAAGAAGGGTGTGTATCTCCCCCTCGGCCAGGGGCCGGAAGGCCCCTGGCGCCAGCGCTTCATCCAGCCGCAGCGGCCCCATGGAAAGCCGCTTCAGGTACGTCACCGGTTTTCCGCAAGCGGCCAGCATCCGCTTCACCTGATGGAATTTCCCCTCCCGCAGCGTCACCAGTGCCTCCTGCGGCGAGAGGAGCTCCAGCCCCGCCGGCAGGCACTCCAGCCCGTCGGCCAGCACCATCCCGCCGGCGAAGGCCGCCGTGTCCGCCGCCGTCAGCACACCCTCCACACGGGCGTAGTACACCTTGTCCACGTGATAGCGGGGGCTCAGCAGCCGATGGGTCAGCTCCCCGTGGTTGGTCAGCAGCAGCAGTCCCTCCGTGTCCTTATCCAGCCGCCCTACTGGGGATAGATCCCGTTTGCGCAGCTCCGGCGGCAGCAGGTCCAGCACCGTCTGCTGCCGTCCGTCCACCCGTGCCGACAGGACCCCGGCGGGCTTGTGGAGCATGAGATAGGTGTACCGGCGGCAGTCCAGTGACTGACCGTCCACCAGCAGGCAGGCGGCGTCGGCGTCCACCTTCTCCTCCGGAGAGGAGGCCAACCGTCCGTCCACTATCACCCGGCCCTGCCGCACCAGCTCCTTTACCTCCCGCCGGGAGTATTTGCCCGTCCCGGCGATGATCTTGTCCAAGCGCTCCATAACCAGCCCTCCTGCCGCAGTTTTTCTTATTATAGCATATCCCACCGGGAAACGGAATAAGCTGAGGACAAAGCTATGGAAAAAACGAAAGGAGCTGCGTGCCTGTGAAGCGCTGTCTTGCGGGGCTGTGCCTGCTGATGATGCTGCTGACCGCCTGTACCGCCCGTCCCTCCCGGACCCCGGTGACCGCCAAGGACGATGCCACCCGCCGGGCATGGCTGGAGCAGCAGGGCTGGCAGACGGAGGAGCAGCCGGTCCGCACCCTGACGGTGCAGCTGTCGCTGGCGGGGCAGGAGGACTATCTGGCCCTCCAGCAGGAGGCGGGCCTGCCCTTGGCGGACTACGACGGTCAGACCGTCACCCGCTGCACCTACACCGTCACCAATTACCCCGGCCGCACCGGAGATGTGCAGGTGAACCTCTATCTCTGCGGCGATGTTATCGTAGGCGGGGACATCATGGCCTTGGGGGAAAACGGCTTTCAGGTATCCCTCCTCTATCCGGCGGAGAACACATAGAAAAACGGGAGGAAGGGCTTTTGCCCCTTCCTCCCATTTTTCAGTACCCCTCGCCCAGCGTAATGATCTGCGCCCACAGCACCGGCCCCACGGCCCCGGTGGGGTCGAAGCCCAGCTGCCGCTGGAGGGTCAGCACCGCCTGCTGAGTGGCGGGGCCGAAGATACCGTCCACCACCAGACTGGGCAGAGCCTCGTCCTCCCGGCTGATCTGGTTGAGCCGCTCCTGCATCAGGGCCACCTGTTCGCCCCGGTCGCCCCGCACCAGAAACCGTCCCGGATAGACCTCTCCGGCGAACTGCCGGTAATCCTCCGGCAGCTCCGCCAGCACCTTCTGATAGGCCGTCTGCAGAGCGTTCCACGTCTCCCGGCCCACCACACCGTCCACCGTCAGACCGTAGAGCCGCTGGAAGGTGTACACCGCATCCAGCAGCTCCTGATCGAAGTCGTCGGACAGAGAAATCATGGGCAGCTCCGGCAGAAAGTACCCCAGAAACGCCAGATAGAACCGCACCGTCCGCACGCCGATGCCGCTGTCCCCCAGCCGCAGCTCCTCGGCGTACCGCCGCTGCAGCTCGGAGATGGTGAGTCCCTCGCTGCTGAGGTCCGACAGCTGCTTGACGCCGTTGTAGATCTGCTTGATCTTGTACCATGTGGCCTTGCCCACGATGCCGTCCTGCGCCAGATTGAAGATCTGCTGAAAGACCCGCACCGCCTCCTCCATGTCTCCGTCAAAGACGAAGCTGTCGTCCAGCGCCGGGATGGCGGGATAGTTCTTCCCGATGCGGTTGAGCTGCCGCTTCAGGGTCTGCACGTCGTTGCCGGCATCGCCCCGCCGCAGGGGCCGCCCCGAATAGGAGGCCACGTTCCCGCCCACCGGCGCATTCATCACCAGATTGATGTCGCCACCGTAGTAGTACTGCAAAATTTCGTAGGGCGTCATGCCCTCCTCCGCCAGATCCACGCTGCCCCATTGGGACAGACCCCCGCACCGGGTCCGCACCCCGTCGCAAAACTGGGCGAACAGCGGCTCTACACTGCCCTGCCGCACGATGTAGTTGTTGAAAATATCGTCCACGATGCGGCTGATGTTCTCGAATATGTCGCCGCCCTCCACATAGGCCTGATCGTATCGGGTGGTGGAGGTGATGTCGAAGTCGTACCCTCTGGCCCGGTAATACTCCGTGTACACCCGGTTCAGAGCGTAGGAGATCTGGGCCAGAATGTTGGCTCGGATGGCACTCTCCGGCCAGGTAGGATAAATTTCGTGGGAGGCCACGTTCTTGATGTACTGGGCGAAGGACACCACCACATTCCGGGCGGACTCCCCCGGCGCCCCCAGATGCACCGTGATGGTCTCCGGCACCACGGGATAGGGATAGGGCATCATGCACGCTCCTTTCTCACACCACTGGCTCCAGCATCACCGGCAGGATGGTCTCCACCCCGTCGAATACCGTCGCCGTCCGGCCAGCCACCGGCTGGAACATGGGATGCTGTACCGACACCTGATAGTCCAGCCCGCTGAGGGCGGCGGTGTCCGAGGCTTGAGACCAGGCAAAGGGCGGGGCGGGCAGGCGGATGCCGGATAGGATACCGGAGCCGTCGGTGACGCCCCGGTAAAATATGTGTTCCTCCGTGCCGAAGACCCGGCTGATGACTACCTGCGCTCCGGCCACGGGGAAGCGCCCGCCGCCGGAGGCAACCTGCACGCACAGGCCGCCCCGGTCCGGGTGGGTCCTGAGGAAAACGTCCACAGGTGTTGGTTTTGCTGACTGCATAGGCAAAGACCTCCTTTTTTCCTATCCTATGCACCTTGCTTCGTCCCGTGCAAAAAAATTCCCGGAACCGGGGGAAGTCCGGTTCCGGGAAAGACAAGCGTTATTTCTGGGGCAGATATATCCGCCGTGCAAGCCGAAGCCTCAGCATTTCCCCCACGGGGACGGCCACGTCGCCGGTGGCCTCCTCCGCCAGAGTAAAGACCATCACCATCAGCGCTGCATTGGGGAAGGGGCAGAACTCGCCGGGGTTGGTCAGGGAGATCAGCAGCATCCCCAGATAGCTCAGAGCCAGCGCCCGGACAAAGGGCGTTTTTCCGGCCCGCAGCAGGGCGATACGATCCCGCATCAGCACGCCGTAGGCGGCAATGCCCACCAGACCCATGCTGCCCATGATCTGGGCGATGCTGTTGTGGTAGAACACCATGCTCCCCTCCACACCGGTGAAGAGGTCACTGTTGCGCTGGCTGATGAGGCCGATGCCAAACACGGGGTTGTGCAGGAAGTCCGTGATGCCCCGCAGGAACAGCTGCACCCGGACGGAGTCCCCCTGATGGAACAGATGACCGTCCTCCATGCGGCTGTCCATCATCAGCGACAGCAGCTCCGGGCCCACCAGCACCGCCAGCACCGCACCGGCCACGCACAGAGGCAGCACGGCCTTCCGGGGAATGAGGCCCCACCGCACCAGATATACGAAGCCCAGTCCCAGCAGCGCCACACCGAACAGCAGAGCGCTGCGGCTGCCGGTAAGGGCCAGCCCTGCCGCCTGCACCGCCACACCCAGCAGATGGGCGGGCTTTTTCAGCGACAGATAAAAGGACATGGGCAGGGTAGTTAGCAGCAGCGCCGTGGCAAAGTTGCGGTACTTGAGATAGAGGGTGGTATGTACCTGCAGAAATTCCTGCCACCGCACGGCGTAATCCAGCATCAGCAGACACGCCATGCACACACCCAGCACGCAGAAAATGGCGGCGAACCGCCGGTGCAGGTCGTAGCCCTTGGAATAGGTCAGGCACGACCGCAGCAGCACATAGAAAACCAGCATCCCGCCGCCGAGACACCCGGCGTAGTACAAACTCAGCGGCTGAAGCAGCTGCTGCATGGACAGAATCCCGCAGCCCCCCAACAGGGTGGCCGCCGACACCAGCAGCAGCCCCGTGGCGCTGCGTCCCACCCGGAAGGTGACGGGCCAGACCATCAGGTGCCAGATCAGCGCCGCAAAGAACGGCGCCGCCAGCACGGCACAGGGGAGGAAATCCCCCAGACTTTCATATCGCTGGGTCGACAGCAGAAATACCAGCAGGAACGGCGTCACCGACGCCAGCAGATCCCGGCAGAACACCAGCAACCAAATACAAATCCCCAGCAGGGCCATGGCCCCATAGACCGGCTGACGCAGAGCGGCGAAGCCCAGCGCCACCCACAGCAAAAACGGAAAATAGGCACGGCTGAGCCAAAACCTCTGGCTTAGGCCGGACAGACGGCGGAAGCCCCCATAGCAGCGGCGCTGCAGACGGGGCCAAAAGCCGTTGTCCTCGTTCAGTGCGCTGAAAGACAGATCCCACATAGAATTGTTTTACTCCTTTTTTCATCCAGACAGGTACATGGACGGCTTCCCTTCCCTCCATGCACATACCAAAACAAATGCTCCCTGAAAAATGTGAAATTTTTGTGAATAATAGGTTTTTAGGGAACCTTTTTACCGAGGTATATACCGCCCTTCTCTGGGCGTAAGCGGTACTATACCACGTTCCGGCGGGAATGTCAACGGGAGAAGCAGTCGGTTTATGGGGAATGTCCGTCCGGCTGTACTAAGAAAAATCAACGTCTGCCGCAGACCGGCGGCAAAAGAGCCTGGAAATTCCCTGAAAGGAGGGAATTTTCAGGCTTTTCACAGAAAATCCACACGAAAATGGCTGGTTTGTATAACTGACTAACATTTTTGTCACTTTTGGACGCCCTGTCTGGTATCGAAGTACCTATAGGACATCCAGCTCTGGCAGCCGGTTCAGGGCATAGGTGATGAACCGCTTGGCGGCGGGGGAGACGTGCTCCTCCTCCGGCAGGGCGATGCCCAGATGCACCGACTGGGGCGGGTCCAGCGGCAGCACCGCCACCCCGTCCGCCAGATCGGCGGTGAGGATGTCATTCAATAAGGTGATGCCCAGCCCCGCCCGCACCATGGCAATGGCGGCCCGGCTGTCGCTGGTGGCGAAGCGGATCTTGGGCCGGATCTGCAGCTGCTGGAGCATCCGGGAGTTATCTGTCTCCTGTCCCGGCAGAAACTCGATGAAGGGCTCCTGCCGCAGCCGCTCCACGGGGAAGCGGTCCGCCTCCACCAGCGGGTGGGTAGGGGGGAGAATGGCCATCAGCTGGTCGTCCTTCAGCGGCACCCACTCGTGCCGTCCCGGCCGCTGGCTGATGAGACAGAAGTCCGCCCGCCGGTGATCCACCAGCTCACCCAGTTGGGTAGAGCTGCCCTCCCGCAGCTCCACCCGGATGCCGGGATAAGCGTGATGGAACCCGGCAATGACCTCCGACAGCCACGGGTAGAAGGCGGCGTAATTGGTGCCGGCCACCACCCGGCCCACATCCAGTCCCTGAATCCGGTGGGCCAGCTGCTGGTACTGCTCGTCCAGCTCCGCCATTCGCCGCATCAGCGGCAGCAGCTCCTGACAGGCCCGTGTGGCGGATACCCCGCCCCGCCCCCGGTGCAGCAGGGGAAAGCCCGTCTCCCGCTCCAGACTGTCCACCAACCGGCTGATGCCGGAGGGGGTGTAGCCCAGCGCCTCGGCGGCAGCGGACAGACTTCTCTCATGGAGTACAGTGAGCAAAACCCGGCATTTTTCGGTGTCCATGAAATTTCACCCATTCTTTGATATTTTGTCAAACAAAATTTGAAATAGTATCGCTTTACGCAAGGATACACCAAGTGCTATACTCTGTCAAGGGTAGGAGAGAAACCCTCGATTAAGAACGGACAGAAACTTTCGGAGGAACAGGCATCATGACTCAGAAAAAAGCGGAGATCCTTTTGGCGGCAGTTATCGCAGCACGGGCTACGTCCCTTCTGTTCAGCAAGATCGCCATGAACGGCATGGGGATCTTCAACCTGCTGGCGGCCCGGTTTTTGATGGCCTTTGTGCTGCTGGCGGTGGTGTTTTTCAAGCGCCTTCGCCACATCAAGCGCCATACGCTGGTGCGTGGCGCCATCATGGGTGGTCTGTTCTTCCTGATGCTCTCCACGGAGCTGACGGGGCTCAAGAGCACCCCCTCCTCCACCGTCTCCCTGCTGGAGAATACCGCCATCATTCTGGTGCCCATGTCGGAGGCCGTGCTGCGGCATAAGCTGCCCAAGGCCGCCACCGCCGTCAGCGCACTGGTGGCCATCGGCGGCGTGGCACTGCTGACCGGCCAGTCCGGCGGCTTCACCCCCGGTATGGTGCTGGCGGTCATGGCCGCCGTGCTGTATGCCGCAGCCATCATCACCACCGACCGCTTCTCCCACGAGGACGATCCCCTGACCCTGGGCATCGTTCAGGTGGGTACGCTGGGCCTGCTGGCGCTGGTGTCCTCCTTCGTGTTCGAGGCGCCCCGCCTGCCCCAGTCCGGTACCCAGTGGCTGATGATTGCCGGCCTTGCCGTCATCTGCACCGGCTTCGGCTTCACCCTCCAGCCTGTGGCACAGAGCCACACCACCGCCCAGCGTGCAGGCTTGTTCTGCGCTCTGAGCCCCGCCTGCGCCACCCTGCTGGGTGCCGCCGTGCTGCGGGAGCACATCAGCGTCATGGGAATGTGCGGCATCGCCCTGATCCTGCTGAGCCTGCTGGTACCGCAGCTGTGGCAGCTGGCGGAGAAGAAGGGCATCACCCTGCTGCCCCGTCATGCCGTCCCCGCCGTGCGCCGGGCCTGAGATATCATAAACTATATACCATTAGGTGTCCTTTCGTTGGGAGGAGCGCCGGAAAAAGCATTTGCCTTTTCCGGCGCTCCTTCTTTTTGCCGGGGAAATTCCCCTCGGCCGCTTTTTTACATGGACTTTACACGAGGAGACTTTTGCCCTTTACACCGCCCCTTTATCATGGGGACTGTAGCAAGAAAGCAAGTCCAAACATGAAAAACGAAAGGAGATCTTCATATGAAAAAGATCATCAGTATCCTGCTGGCCGCCGTTATGGTCATGGCCCTTCTGGCCGGTTGCGGCAGCAGAAACAGCGGCAGCACCAACGACAACAACACCCCTAATAATAATCAGGATACCGAGCTCAGCGGCTCCGTGTCCACTAACGGCTCCACCTCCATGGACAAGGTCATCGGTGCTCTGCGGGAGCAGTTCATGGCGGACCACAAGAACGTCACCGTCACCTATGATCCCACCGGCTCCGGCTCCGGCATCGAGGCCGTGAAGAACGGCACGGCGGACATCGGTCTGGCCTCCCGCAGCCTGAAGGACGAGGAGAAGGCCGGCGGCCTGACCGAGACGGTCATCGCACTGGACGGCATCGCCGTCATTGTCAACGCCCAGAGCAAGGTCACGGACCTGACCGTGGAGCAGATCGCCAAGATCTTCACCGGTGAGATCACCGACTGGAGCGAGGTGGGCGGTGACCCCGGCGCCATCTCCTGCATCGGCCGTGAGTCCGGCAGCGGTACCCGTGACGGCTTCGAGTCCATCACCGGGACCAAGGACTCCTGCAAGTTGGATCAGGAGCTGACCTCTACCGGCGGCGTCATCGAGGCCGTGGCCGGCAACCCCAACGCCATCGGCTATGCCTCCCTCTCCGCTGTGGAGGGCAAAGACACCGTGAAGGCCGTCACTGTAGGCGGTGTGGCCTGCACCGAGGCCACCGTGCTGGACGGCAGCTACGCCATTCAGCGGCCCTTCGTGCTGGTGACTAAGGACGGCACGGCCCTGTCCCCGGCGGCGCAGGCATTCTTCGACTTCGCCGCCTCCAAGGACGCCGCCTCCCTCATCCAGAATGCGGGCGCCGTGCCTACCGCCAAGTAAAACAAATCGGGGAACCCTCACCTGCTGCGGCGGATGAGGGGGCTTCCCCGTCATCGGGAAAGGAGAACTCTATGAAGCGGACAGCAGGCAAAAGTCTCCGCACCCGCAAAGCCATGGAGCAGGCCATCCACCTGATCTTCCTGCTGTGCGGCATCGTGGCGGTGGGCTTCGTGCTGTGCATCAGCGTGTATCTGGTGATCTCCGGCCTGCCGGCCATCCGGGAGATCGGACTGACCAAATTCCTCTTCGGCAAGGTGTGGGCGCCTACCAACGCCACCACCGGCCCGCAATTCGGCATCCTGCCCTTTATCCTCACCTCTGTCTACGGCACGGCGGGAGCGCTGCTGCTGGGGGTGCCGGTGGGTCTGATGACCGCCATCTTTCTGGCCAAAGCGGCCCCGCCCCGTCTGGCGGCGGTGATCCGCACGGCGGTGCAGCTGCTGGCGGGCATCCCGTCGGTGGTGTACGGTCTGGTGGGTATGATCGTACTGGTCCCCGCCATCCGCCGTGCCTTCGGTCTTGGCTCCGGGGCCTGCCTGCTGGCGGCCATTCTGGTGCTGACGGTTATGGTGCTGCCCTCCATCATCAACGTGGCGGAGACGGCCCTTCAGGCCGTGCCGAGGGAGTATGAGGAGGCCAGTCTGGCACTGGGCGCCACGGAGACGGAGACCTACTTCCGGGTGAGCCTGCCTGCCGCCCGCAGCGGCGTGGCGGCGGCGGTGGTGCTGGGCGTAGGCCGTGCCATCGGAGAGGCCATGGCCATCATCATGGTGGCCGGAAACGTGGCCAATATGCCGGGGCTTTTCACCTCGGTGCGCTTCCTCACCACCGGCATCATCTCCGGAATGTCCGATGCCGCCGTGGGGAGCCTGTATCAGCAGGCGCTGTTTTCCATCGGGCTGGTGCTGTTTCTGTTCATCATGCTCATCAACGTCCTGCTGAATGTCTGCATCAAACGCAAGAAGGAGGACTGAGCCATGAAGCAGCAATGGACGCTTCGCCGGAGACTGTATAACGGCGGGATGCGGGGGCTGGTGTGGCTGTGCGCCGGACTGACCTGCGCCCTGCTGATCTTTCTCATCGGCTATATCTTTTACCGTGGCGCGCCGGGCCTCAGCTGGCAGCTGATCTCCGGCCAGACCAGCTATATCCGCAATACCGTGGGCATCCTGCCCAACCTATTGAATACCCTGTATATCATTCTCGTGGCCATGGTGGTGGTGCTGCCGCTGGGTGTAGGCGCCGCCATCTACCTGACGGAGTACGCCGCCAGCGGGCGGCTGGTCCGCATCATCGAGTTCGCCGCCGAGACACTGACGGGCATTCCCTCCATTATCTTCGGACTGGTGGGCATGATGCTGTTCGTGCAGAAGCTGGGCCTTCAGGCGGGAATTCTGGCCGGCGGCCTGACGCTGGTGATGATGATCCTGCCCACCATCATCCGCACCACGCAGGAGAGCCTGAAGACCGTCCCCCAGTCCTACCGGGAGGGGGCGCTGGCGCTGGGTGCCGGCAAATGGCACATGGTTTGCACGGTGGTGCTGCCGGGAGCGGTGGACGGCATCGTCACCGGCTGTATTCTGGCCATCGGCCGCATCGTGGGGGAGAGCGCCGCCCTGCTGTATACGGCAGGCTTCGGCATGGCGCTGGTGAGTCTCTTTGACTCCCTGCACACTTCCTCCGCCACCCTGACGGTGGCCCTGTACGTCTACGCCACCGAGGGCGGCGAGACGGCGCTGGCCTTCTCCATCGCCACCATCCTCATGGTGCTGACCCTGCTCATCAACCTCACCGCCGGGATCATCGGGCGGAAGCTGAAAAGGAAGTGAACGACAATGGACCCCATTCTGCAAGTGAAGGATCTGGACCTGTGGTACGGCGCTCATCAGGCGCTGCACAGTGTCTCCATGGACATCCCGGAGAAGAGCATCACCGCATTCATCGGCCCCTCCGGCTGCGGCAAGTCCACATTTCTGAAAACCCTGAACCGCATGAACGATCTGGTGCCGGGGGTGAAGATCACCGGCGAGGTCCGCTATCGGGGCGAGGATATCTATGCGCCGGGGACGGACGTGTGCCGCCTGCGCCGTGAGATCGGCATGGTGTTTCAAAAACCCAATCCCTTCCCCATGAGCATCTACGACAACATCGCCTACGGCCCCCGGACCCACGGCATCCGCAGCAAGGCCAGGCTGGACGAGCTGGTGGAGCGCTCCCTGCGGGGCGCCGCCATCTGGGATGAGGTAAAGGACCGGCTGAAGAAGAATGCACTGGGCCTTTCCGGCGGCCAGCAGCAGCGCCTGTGTATCGCACGGGCGCTGGCGGTGGAGCCGGCGGTGCTGCTGATGGACGAACCCACCAGCGCACTGGACCCCATCTCCACCTCCCGCATCGAGGAGCTGACCATGGAACTGAAGGAGCGCTATACCATCGTCATCGTCACCCACAACATGCAGCAGGCGGTGCGTATCTCCGACCGCACGGCCTTCTTCCTGCTGGGTGAGCTGGTGGAGTACGGCGCCACGGAGCAGGTGTTCTCCGCCCCGGCGGAGAAGCGGACAGAGGACTACATCACGGGGAGGTTCGGATAATGAGAAGCCGGTTTGATGAACAGCTGGCCCAGCTGGAGCGGGAGCTCATCGAAATGGGCGCACTGTGCGAGGAGAGCATCGCTCTGGCGGCCAAATCGCTGGGAGACGGCAGTCTGGCCCGTCAGGTGGCCCCGCTGGACACGGAGATCGACCGCAA